>Ga0206902_10076_pt1 | contig 28156 bp, 27 predicted proteins | sample Alteio_BWOrgHeat_44_FD_153242 | JGI IMG/M metagenome (GOLD analysis project Ga0206902, IMG submission 153242) | Enriched cells from forest soil in Barre Woods Harvard Forest LTER site, Petersham, Massachusetts, United States -... | ecosystem: Environmental > Terrestrial > Soil > Temperate forest >... | reverse complement strand
AATAAATGGCGAGGATGGCCAAATAAGCAGGGATTATTCTAAAGAACCGCTTTATGAAAAATTCGGGAAAAGAGATTTTTCTTCCTTTCGATAAAGTAGCAAAAAGTTGCGCCGAGATCAGGTACCCGCTCAATACAAAAAATAAATCAACGCCCGTCCACCCGAACTTTCCCGCTTTTTCAATCCATTTCGGGTGCTCAAATATTTGGTAATGAAATAAGATCACCAGCACAATGGCCAGGGCGCGTAGATGGTCAAGTCCGACATATTTGTGGTGGGTGCTGCGATCAATTAATCCCTGCTGTTGATTCATAAAAATGTGCCGAAGTTGTTTATATCCATGCGAATGAATTTAAAGAGACAATCCTGAGCTTTTATTTATTCCGGGACCTTTGACCGCTGCCACTCGCAAGTCCTTGCAATCCCTGTGTCTGCCAATAAAGGGTTAAATATATCAAAGGTTGCAGACAAATTGGTATGGGTTACCCTGATAATTCAGGGAGCCGGGGTCGAAAGATTTTCTTGCACTCCCATGCCTGCCCGTGATGGCCCTACAGCGTCCATTCACGGGAGTTTTATTTTCCATTGATTATTTTTATTAATGGATTCCGGCCCAAAACAATGCTTGCATGCTTTGGAATGAGGGGATCAAACTTGTCCGGGGTGAAAAATAGAACCAATATAATCAATAGGGGAAACAGGGCGTATATCGTGGTTCCCAACCATAAACCGGCAAAATCATTTACACAGGCATCGGAAGGTGCATTTTTTTGAAAAAGGACAGATACCATTTCGCCATTGGTCATTTCCAAATCATCCACGGTATTAAAAATTAAACTGTCTCTCCCAACTTTATATTTTATCACGTTGTGATCGCTGGTACCTTGCACTTCCAGGGTCCTCCCCCTGAACAGCACCCTGCCCATCGTTTTCTCTGCACGGGCAATCCAGATTATTTTATATAATACGAAAGGACCAATGAAAAGCACAAAAAGCCCTGTGAAAAATTGGTTGCGGGATAGTCTCATGTTTTATCGTTCCTCTGGCAGTTTCCTGTAACGCCTGATGAAACAGGCGATTGCCTTTAACCGGGACTTTAAGCAATGATTAACCTTTTGCTGACAGGGCCTCGTCTGCGCGAAATGAACTACCACGAATGTCTACCTGCTTTTACAGATGAAAAGGAGGCCAATTATCCCCTTCCCTGGATCATGCACCTACAAATCCCGCCAGCCTGTCGAGACTTTGGCTCCATCCCTGATTCATACCGTCTGTGTACGGTCTGGCCTCATCGCTGATATTTTCAACCACCGCCTCCAGCGTCAATCTCGTTTTGCCCATTTCGTTCTCAAAAGTTACCGTGTTCATTACTTCGAAAATGGTTTTCCCATTTTTATCCAGCGCACCACTGATGAAAACAATTTTCTTGGGTCTTATGATCTCTAAGAACCTGCCGGTCATGGGGTAATTCGTACCATCAGAGGCTTTCATTTCAATATACATTTTACCACCGGGCTTTGCATCCACTTCGCAGACCGGATTGGTAAAGCCGGCGGGACCCCACCATGCTGCAACATGTTTTGGATTGATCCACGCTTCAAATACCAGGTCCGGAGAAGCATTTAAATTGCGTGAAATCCGTACTTCTTTTTTTTGAGCTGTTTCCATGTTTAAATTTTTATGTGTTAAAGAATTGTACTGGCTTAAAAAGCAAATTGCATTTTCCAGGCGCGGACGCTGCGCGACAACAGATCATGATTGCCTTTGCTCCTTTCCGATTATGTAATGGAGGGAAATTTTTTCAGGTATTCCTCCAGACGCGTTATATTTTGTTTTAATCCAACGTCAGCTTTGTGGGTTTTAATGATTTGTTCTTTTAACGCTTCTGATTCGAAAACCATGGTCATGGTCAGCAATGTTTTGTTGCCCTTGTCCTCGAAAGTTATCGTCGTCCGGTGCAGGGGGTAGTTCACATGATCATAAACAATTTTTTCCGGCTTTATGATTTCTACGAATACATCTTTGTTGGGATAATCTGTACCATCAGGCCCGTGCATGATAAAATCCCAGACACCGTTTGCCGTTACATCCATCTGGTGTATCGTAGTTCTGAAGCCATCCGGGCCCCACCAGTTTTTAATATGTTCCGGATTTGTCCAGACTTCCCATAGTAATTTTCTGGGCGCGTTGATAAGACGGGTAATGGACAGCTGACGGCTTGCCATAGCATTAACGGCCTCTTGTACGTTTGTCATTTTTTTTCTTTTTTAGTTGTAATTTTTGTAAATAAGTTTCCAGGGAATCGAGGCGGTTGTTCCAGGTCTCTCTGTATTGATCCACCCAGGCCGACACTTCTTCTAGTTTTTGCAGTTGCGCTTCGCAATAACGTTCTCGTCCTTTTTGGTTGATGGTGATCAATCCGCACTCGGTGAGAATTTTAATGTGTTTATAAACGGCCGTTCTGGTCACCGCAAACTTTTCAGAAACTGAATTCACATTAAGCGGTTCTCCTGATATCAGGTGCAGGATTGCCCGGCGTGTGGGATCCGCAATGCCTTGAAAAACGTCTCTTTTCATATAATGAAACCTTTTGGTTTCACAAAAATATGAAACCTTATGGTTTCTCAAAATTTATTTTGTATTTTTTTTCGTAGTGGTATCGTATCCCATGGAACTCCGACCGTGCGCCATCTGAAAGACCGCACTCAGGCAATCTCAGCTTGGTTTTTTCGTTTTTAAAGAATTAGGCAGTATATTAATGCCGTAAAAGTCAATGCCATGAACAGAAAAATAATGTACAGCGCTGTTTTCACAGGAAGTCTCTTCCTATTTTCATGCAAGGACACAGATACAAAAGCCATTCAAATGACAGAGGATAGCACGGCCTCGGGCGGTGGAGGCGGTGGCACTAAGAAGGCAGGATCTGCTGATTCTGCCGCAATGGGGGCGGCAAATCTTTCCTCTCAATATGGAACTTCGGGGAAAGATAGTTCTGCGGGTAAAATGCCGGTTGTCCAAAGCGTGTCGGACAACACCAAAATAAAACCTCCGGTCAAACTTTCGAAAAAGAAGTCGGTATCATCGGATACTGCGGCCAGGGCCGGCGATGATAATCTGCCGGCTGCACGAAAAATAAATGCTGCTGCAACCGACAATTCCAAAACAACCATAAATACCAGTAATATCGCCGGAAAGCCTTTCGTTTCAAAATACGGCACCATCCCAAGGAATGCCACCCAGGACAACATCACCGAATTCCTTGTGGCTTTTCCGGACAAGACCATCTTAATTAAGATTAATTATAATTCGGATCCTGATGCAGAGATGCAGGCGGTTAAGACACAGGTGGAAAAAGTGTTGAAGAAAAGCGGATATACCAACATCAGTGATCAGTCCCTGACGCTGCATCCTATGCACGTCCCGAAAGACATTCATTATGAGTTGCAGCATGATCAGTCTGTGGTAATTTGGATTCCTCCGGCGAGTGCCGATCAATAGAAACCTGGTTGGCGATCCGTTCCTCCTTTGGCCTTGTTTATAATTTTTTTTCGATAAGCCATTCATGTCCGAAAGGATCGGTGATGGTTCCTTGGCGGTATCCGTATTCGTAATCGGTAACGGGATCAATTTCTTTTGCTCCTGCTTCGAGAGCCTGTTTAACCACGGAGTGCGGGTCATTCACAAAGACTCCCATGATGATGGCAACGCCTTCCGTTGCGCCGGAGATAAGTTTATGTTTTTGGGAAGGTTCATGAATATGAAAAATGCAACCATCAAAAGATAGTTCGGCGACGTGTACAGTTCCGTCATCATTGCTCCATCGTTCTATTTCGACCACTCCAAATGCTTTTTTATAAAATTCAATGGCTGCCGCGCAATCTTTTATGATCAGTTGAGGAGCGAAAAAAGTATGGGAATTGGGTTGCATAACAAATTGTTTGACTGCTGCAATATTACCAAATGTCCCAGGCATTCAGGGGGATCTTTGATGAGTGGCAAGAACGAATCACAAAGAAGCGTTACCCTCAGTAAGTTGCCCTGCCTCCTGAAATATCAAAAATAAAACCCGTAGAAAAACTGTTTTCATCCGAGACAAGAAAACTGACCATGGCAGCAACTTCTTCCGCTTTCCCGATACGCTGCATCGGAATTTTGGCCAGCATATATTTTAGTTGGTCCGGCGAGGTACCGTCATTCATGGGGGTCTGAATGACTGCAGGGGCCAGCCCGTTAATGATGATTCCTGTCGTCGCATATTCTTTGGCTATCCCTTTCACAAGGCCGATGACTCCGGCTTTGGAAGAAGAATATCCCACCATTCCGGGATTACCTTCTTTGCCGGCAATGGAAGCAATCAATAAGATCCTCCCCTCCCCTTTTTTATCCATTATCCGCAGCGTATATTTTGCCATTAAAAAAGTCCCTTTAAGATTTACCGCAGAAACTTTATCAAATTCCTCATCCGGATAATCTGTAATCTTTGTACTGGTGGGACCTACAATCCCCGCAGCGTGAACCAGAATGTCAATGTGACCCCATGCTCTTTCCAGGGAAGACATGGTTTGTTTCACGTCTTCTTCGCTGGCCACATTACAGCGATACCCTTGAGCATCAATACCGGTTTTTTTTAATTCATCCAGGCATACCTGCAATTTTTCCTGGTTGATGTCCAGGAGTGCCAGGGCAGCCCCTTCCTCACCGAGTCTTTGCGCAACGGCTTGCCCTATGCCCATGGCAGCACCGGTAATAATGGCTTTTTTCCCGGAAAATCTTTTTGTCATGAGGAGTATTTATGGGTTGGTTCCTGATTGCAAATTAAATCTTTTTTGCCTTCCATAAGGCGCTGAACAATGGCTGCGCAATGCAAAACAAGATATTGAAAAACTGGATGTCCAGGAATTTTTGAAAGAGGATTTCTTTACCCGACCCTTAAGCTAACCCTGAATGTTGACCCTTCCTGCTGTTTCGTTTCGACCGTGATTTCCCCGCCATGTGCTTTGATAATATCATAGCTCAGGCTCAGGCCCAAACCGGTACCCTGTCCCGTTGGTTTGGTAGTAAAAAAGGGCTGAAATATTTTATCAAGAATTTTCTGAGGGATACCAATCCCGTTATCCCTCACGGACAGTTCAATGGAGTGGTTCGCTTGTTTAGTGCTTATGAAAACGGTTGGTTCATAATCCGGCGATTCCCTTTTTCGTCTTTCTGCTACTGCGTAGAAAGCGTTGTTGTATAAATTAAGCAGCACCCTTCCGATGTCATGCGGGATTATTTTTATCTTTTCAATCGAATGGTCAAAATCTGTCGTTAATGCTGCCTTGAAATCTTTGTCTTTTGCCCTGAATCCAAGGAATGCCAATCGAAGATATTCGTCAGCAAGCAAATTAATGTCAGTGGGTTCTTTTATACCGGTGCTTGACCGTGAATGCTGGAGCATTCCCTTTACAATGGCGTCAGCCCGCTTGCCATGAAGATTTATTTTTTCAAGATTCTGTTTGATATCATTGAGTAATTCGTTTTCTAATTCTGTATCCCTTTTTTCCTTGTGCCGTTCTTCCCGCAATTCTTCAATCAATTCATTGCTTACTTCAGAAAAATTATTTACAAAATTCAAGGGGTTTTGAATTTCATGCGCAATGCCGGCGGTAAGTTCTCCCAGTGAAGCCATTTTTTCCGATTGAATCAATTGTTTTTGCGCTGCCTGCAAATCAATCAAAGCATCCTCAGCCCTCTTTTTTTCTTCTTTTAAATTTTTCAAATCTGTTCTTGCCTGCATCAAATCTTTAAATCGGGAATATGCCAGTGAAAATACGGATGCTGCCCGTTTCAATAAACTCCAGCTTTCCTCTGAAATATTACCGGGGGTTGCGGCCCCTATCGCGCCATGAGAAAATTTGTAGAGATGGTAAATTCTGTCAGGAATATTTTCGCCATAGAAACCCCGAAGAGGAACCGACAATTTTTCGCAATATTGAATCCACTCTTTGCGATTTTCTCCCTGCATTGGTATGGAAATCTTATTTTCTTTTGAACGGTAGAATTGAAGCATTTGCCTGCCGACCCAGGTGTCTGCAAAGTCGACGGTAAAGTGGTCTGACACCAATTTTTTTTCAGATAGGTCCGCGGCCTTAATAGCATACCAGCATGCTGCCCGTGTAGCATTATCATCCTGAATATAAATGCTTGAGGTTTCCAATTCTTCCACCCCCAGCAATCCCATTTCATGCCGGAGCACGTCTGCCATCTCTTTCAATTCTTCCGGCTGTTGCATAGCCAACGCTCTTGCCCTGACTCTTTCCAGGGCCGTTTCAATTTTTGCTTCTTTTGTTTGCGCTTCCGCGTGCCTGAGATCGTTAAAACGGGTGTAGGTGAGATGAAAGACTTCGCCAAAACGGCGGATTACCTTTTTCGCCTCTTCGGAAAATTCATCGGCTTTGAAAACGTATAAACCACCAACTGCAAAATGAGAGACAAACATATACTGTACGGGTCCTTGTTCTTCCTGCGAGGCATAGGGTAGTTTGAAATTGGTTCCAGCCAGTGCCGCATAGAACCTGTGTATGTCATCCCCTTTCAGGGTATAGGAGAAATCCTCCTGATTCAGCCAGGCATTAAAAGCTCCTTGCAGCAAAGGATGAATATCCATTGATTCGTCTCCTGATACCTGGACTATCATTCCCTTATCTGTTTTGGTGGTTGACCAGATGTTGGTGGAGTGATTTTGTTTATTAATGATCGAAATCCCACACCGCATCGTTCCCATATCCAGTTTATCCAGTTCCTCGAAAAACGAGAGCAACGGCGTTGGAGAGGTCTTCGCTTTTCTGCATTGCCATGGCCTTTGACCGCACCCTTTCCAGCGAGGCTTCCATTCTTGCTTCTCTTGCCTGCGTTTCGGCTTGCTTTAAATCCAGGAAGCGGGTATAGGTTTGCTGAAATACCTCCCCAAATCGTTTCAGGATGTCATAATATTCCGTCAATGGCTCATTAGAAATAATCAGGAGATAACCCTGGGAAAAAAATAAGGCGTGCGTAAAGGTTTCTGTTGGCTGATCCGGTAAAGCCTGAAACTGCTGCGTCGGGATTTTTGCGAATTTCTTAAGATGCATCAGGTGTTGAGCCAATGCCTCTCCTGCCAGATGAACCACATAAAATTTTTCGCCGTTCTTCCACGCTTTATAAATGGGTTGGTAGGCGGAGGTATCGTCATAGGACACCAAAAACGAGTTGGGTATAATCTCTCCCTCCGGATTCGTAATCCAGCACTCGCCAACCGGCTCCTCCGTTGCAAGGGTAATGATCGCACAGGTGCGCATTTTCGCAGCGGCAATACCCAGGTTGACCAGTTGCTTGAAAACCAGGGAAACAATCTGCGCCAATTCATCACTTTGCCGCATGGCCATGGTTCGGTTGCGGATTCTTTCCAATGCGGTTTCCATTTTAGCTTCGCTGGCATTTGCTTCCGCTTGCACAACATCCATGAAGCGGAGATAACAAAGTTCCAAAACATTCTTAAAGCGTTTAAGTGTTGCCAGCTGACTCTTCGTTACGCCATTAACTGTGGAAATTGCGAAATGACCAATCCCGATTACAAAAAGATAGCAGGATATGGAATCAGCCCCTGCAAGCCTTGGGTCATTGACCTTGGTTAAGTCCTCCCTCTCTTTTCTCCAGTCTTTGAACGCTCCTCCCGAGAATCTTTTTTGAAAAAAGGCATCTTTGGATTTTCCTGTTTTTTTGAACGGCTCCCCGACCAAAGAGGAGTTGTCAACCGGGATTTCCTGTCGAACTACTACACCTAAATCGGAATAATCAAAAACCCAATAGGATTTTTTGTCTACCTGGTTAATGGTAACCTGGGCATTGAGGATATTTGAGAAACCAAGTCTGATAAGTTCTTTATACACTATTTCACAGACATTGATGAGTTCGCTTGATTTTTTTAGGCCCATGGCAACGGTCCTTACCCGTTCAAGGGCCGCCTCAACAATCAGCTCATGATTTTTTATTTCCAGTTCCGCAATTTTTTCATCGAGGCTTTTTTCCAGTACAGCGGTTCTTTTTTTCAGTTCTTCCAGCGGCCATATTTCATCCTCTGACCGTTGGGCATCGGGTGCTGAGGTATGGGAATGTACGATGATCCATTTATCTTTTCGGTATTCAAACACATAACTGAGGCGGAACTCCAATTTGTTTTCGACGCCGTTTACCCAGACGGTATTTACAACATCGTCCGAGTAGACGGCCCCCCTGCCCTTATCGATGATTTTGCGCAATACGGGTTTGAATGTAAAATCCATGGTCAGCCCGGCTGCCAGCTTTTTTTGATTTTTTATTTGCTTGAGAAAAGCTTGTTTGGTTTTGGTGATCTCTTTTTTACCGGCGCCAAAGTTCATCACATCGTCAGCAAGAAAGGGTTCCAACTCCGTAAGGGGCATATCGTATAAACACGCCTGGAGGAAAGTGTGATATGTTTTGTCTAATTGGTGCTGTTTCGCCTTATTCAGTTTCATCTAATTAATGGTTGTCGGGAGGATGATGATAAAACTGGTCCCTTCTCCTTCTTTGGTTTCCACTTTTATTTCGCCTCCGTGCGCTTTGACAATATCATAACTCAGGCTCAGTCCCAAACCGGTTCCCTGGCCTGTGGGCTTTGTAGTGAAAAAAGGTTGAAATATTTTATCAACAACTTTTTGGGTAATGCCGTTGCCGTTATCTCTCACCGTCACTTCAATTTTTTCCTGCAGTTTTTTTGTCCTGACGAAGACGGCCGGTTCGTAACCAGTAACGGATGTCATATTCCGTTCATGTACGGTATAAAATGCGTTGGTCAGTAAATTTAGTATCACCCTGCCCATGTCCTGGGGAATAACATTTATTTTTTCAATGGATTCGTCGTAGTCCGTTTTGATTGAGGCATTGAACGATTTGTCCTTCGCCCGGATTCCGTGAAAACATAGCCTCAGGTATTCGTCTATCAGGGCGTTGATGTCTGTAGGCTCTTTTTGACCCGTACTTGACCGGGAGTGTTGTAACATTCCTTTTACGATCGCATCTGCCCTTTTGCCATGGTGATTTATTTTCTCAAGATTTGTTTTGATATCATTCAAAATTTCATTTTGAACCTTTTCATTCCTTGCCTCTTTTTCCTTTTGCCATTCTTCCAGCAATTCTTCGATCAATTCATTGCTTACTTCAGAAAAGTTGTTTACAAAATTCAACGGATTTTGGATTTCGTGCGCAATGCCTGCGGTAAGTTCTCCCAGGGAAGCCATTTTTTCTGATTGCACCAATTGGGTTTGAGCCTGTTTGAGATCAAGCAGGGTTTTTTCCACCTGTTTTTTTTGCCGATTCCAGGAGGTTGAAATCTTCATAACGGGCGTATGCCGTGGAAAAGGCATCAGCGACAGCCTGTAGCAAATGAATTTCATCGCCACCCAATCCTTTTGTGTTGCCTACATACAGCATTCCCTGCAAAAAAGGAAGAAAATGCAGGTGGATGACTTCTTTCGGCAGGGTGCTCAGGTATTGCTCTCGCTCGGCAATGGCACCTTGTTCTACCAAAGTATCCGCAAGACTTATAAAATCTTTTTCGCCCCACTGAGTGATATACATTTTTTTCTGCTGCCAGTTGTTCACCGCGCCGGTAAAACCAGCCGTATGATACGGCAGGTGAAATGCACCAATGGCTTTGCCATCGGGTGTTGACAGAAAGGTGTGAATGAGCTGTTGGGTTTCATCCATGATAAAAACACCGCAGCGCACAAATGGGATACCCAATACCGTTAATTCATTCCATATCAGCGGCGTGATCCGGTCAAGATCCTTTGTAGTCCGCATGGAGGCAATGTCTGCCCGCACGCGATCCAGCGCTGCCTGTTTCACCGCTTCCCTTGCCCCGGCTTCCGTTTTTTGCAATTCCATGTAACGACGAAAAGTAAGGTCGATGATGGTGCCAAAGCGTTTCAGAATTTTAATTTCTGACTCATCATAATGACGATCGGACCACGCAAACAAGGTACCAATGGAATAGGGAATAAAATGACCGTATTGTTTTTCCCCGGTCTCCGAGTCGGGCCCGGAAACAGCAAAGCCGGTTAGCATCATTTGATAATAAGACTTTAATTCTTCCCCTTGCAGTTCAGGATAATAATCCTCGCCATGGGTCCACGCATCATAAACTTTTTCCATCACCGGGTTGCCGGACAACAATACCCCACCGACCAGGGCGAGACTGTCTCCTTGGGAAGTAGATGCCGCTGCATATAACTGCGCCTGTCTCGATTCGTTCTCAAAAACGCCAACCCCGCAGCGCATGGGGCTTATGCCAAGCTTCCTTAATTCTGTGAACACAAGGCTTGCCGTTGAAGAAAGATCATTGCTGCTGTGCATGGCCATGGCCCGCCCGCGAACCTTTTCAAGAGCCGATTCAATGGTTGCGTCCCGGGCTTGCGTTTCGGCTTTCTGCAAATCAAAATACCGCTTGTAGGTTAGATCAATGACGGAACTAAATCTTTTTAATATCCTGGTGTCAGCTTCTGAATAGGGATGTTGCGACCAGCAGAACAAAAATCCATTTGTGAACATCATAAAATAGCCATATTGTTCTTCAAAAGAATGCAATTCAGGGACTTTGAAGTTTGCGGAAAGCTGTGCATAATAATCTTTGAGTACTTCGTTCTGCAAAACCGGGAAATAGTCTTCGCCACGCATCCAGTGTTCGTACTGGTTGTTAAATACGGGATGATTTTCGAGCATCACCCACCCAATCAGTGATAAATTATCGATTTCGTGCGTGCTGGTGGAGGCGTATAATGTTGACTTGCGATTTTCTTTGGACAGCAATCCTATGCCGCAGCGCAGCGGGTCGATGCCCAGTTTGCGCAGTTCAGTGAACACGGTGCTTACTGCCGAAGACAGGTCAGCGCTGTTGTGCATCGCCATTGCCCGGCTTCTCACCCTTTCCAACGCGGTCTCAATCAGCGCCTCCCGGGATTGTGCTTCCGCTTTTTGGAGATCCAGGAAGCGGCGATAGGCCAAAGCGAAGACCCCGGCAAACCGCTTGCATATTTTTACGGCGTCTTCTGACAGTGGTTCAGGGGTAAAAGCAAAAAGGGCACCGTCTGAAAAGAAAAACGCAGCATGGAATTGCTTGCCGGGCAAATGGGTCAGGTCAAATCTGACCGGATAATAATTGGCATCGTTGACGACCTTATAATAATCGGATACATCGTCACCCAAGGTATATGTGTATGATTTTTCCTTGCTTTTCCAGGCATGGTATGCACCGGTCAGCAGCGGATGGGAAGACATATCCAGTTTGCCTTTTCTAAGCGTCGCCAGGCCCTGGGCATTTGTGGCAGCAGTCCATGTTTCCATGAAATGACTTTCGTCTCCGATTAAGATTTCATACCGATCCATTTTAACGCCAAGCTTCATCAGCTCATCGAACATGGTAACGATAGTATTTCCTATATCCTGACTGTCACGCATTGCCATCGTCCTACTTCGCACTCTTTCTAAGGAGGCTTCTATATTAGCTTCCCTTGCCTGGGTCTCCGCTTTCTTCAGGTCCAGAAATCTTCGGAACGTTAATCCAAAAACAGAAGTGAATTTTCTGAGAATTTTTTTCTTTTCATCATCATGCAATGCAACAGAAAAAGTAAAAATGGCCCCTTCCTCAAAAAAACTGGCGTAAAAATAATGATCGGGCAGGTCAACGGTCACTGCATAGGATGCCTGGTAATTGGGCTGGCTGGCCAATATTCTATAATAGCTCTTTAAATCTTCCCCTTTCAAATGATAGATGTAATTTTCCTTTTTCTCCTGCCAGGGCGCAGCCATTCCTGCCCATAAGGGATGGGCGGCCATATTAATCGAGCCGACGCCCTTCATTCGGTTTCCCTGTTCCGTCGAAGTGGCAGCCCACACATCCGCCATATTATTTTTTTTGAAAAATACAAATCCCGCAGCGCATGGTCTCGATGTGCAACAAAGATATCTCGTCAAAGATCGCTGCAGCGGCAGACCCGACGTCATCACTGTTTTGCATTGCCATGGCGCGATACCGGACTCGCTCCAGCGCCGCTTCAATGTTGGCTTCATTTACCTGCATTTCCGCCTTTTGGAGGTCGAGAAACCGGATAAACGCCTGCTCAAAAACGCCTGAAAATCTTTTGAGCACTTCGTTCTCCGCCGGAGAAAAAGCTTCCCGGGAATAACTGTTCAACTGTATGGCAGACAATTTGCCAATAGCTGCCGATATTGTCCATAATTTACTTTGAAGAATGTCCCGTTTCCTTTCTTCAGAGAAATGATTCATGGGGGCTTGCTCAAAAGCCAATTGAAACCATTTGTTCTTTTCTTCCATCGTCCAGGTCCCGGTGACAAAATCATTTCCGTTTTCCCATTCGTCCAGCAGCACCTTAGAAGGCCCAAATTCAATGGCTTCAATATTGATAGCTTTGGAATATTTTTTATCGGTCGGTGCGGACCACATATCAAACGACCTTTTCCCCACTTTAAAAATATTGATGTTGACGGAGTCCATATTTATTCCGAGAACCTTCATCTGTTCGTAAATGGTATCGATTACATCATTCAGTTCATCGCTGTGGTACATGGCCGAAGATCGCGAACGTACCTTCTCCAATGCCGCTTCGATGTTCAACGCGCGTTTGTTGGCAGCAAGCTCCTTCCTGAGTTCAGTATTCTTCTGCCTTAACAATTTTTCCTGCTGGTCCTTCATATGGCATCCATTGAATGAAACGAAATCAAAATAAAAAGATAAGTCATGCGCATAAATTGATTACCCCCGGGTTCTTTTTTTTTTCAAAAACACAAAAGTATGGAAGCACGTTTCCCATCACCGTCTTGCAGATTTGAGCAATAAAGGCAAATCGTCTACAATCAATGCGCTCCTTTTTCTCATAGAAAGGCGTTTTAGCGGCCAGGGGTGCCTGCTTGCCGTCACGCAATCAGCGTTTTTAATTTTTCTTTGAGCCCCGAGAAATCAACTGGTTTTGTCAGCAAGCCATTTGCACCGTATAGCATAGCATGATTATAATTTTCCTCATCACCATATGCGGAGATCATGATTACATGCGGAGAGGGCTCCTGATAGGTTTCTTTGATTTTGCGTAATAGATCAAGACCGCTCATGCCAGGCATATTAATGTCTGATAGAATCAGCACTGCTTCGTGATTGTGTTGGCCGAGATAAGTCAACGCCTCTTCTCCTGAAAATGCAAACATAAATTCCATTTCTTTTTTCTTTATCTCACTCCGGAAACGCTGCTCAAATAATATCTTTACATCTTTTTCGTCGTCTACCACCAGGATTTTCATATAAAATGATATTTAAATTTTAAAAGATAAAGTCATCCGTGAACCATTTTTGATTTCTTGTATCGAATTAACCGGGATTGTATCTGCCTGCATGAATTTCAGCTGGTTTTGGGAATCAGAAAGTTAATTATCTTTTTCCATGAAATCGTTTACTGTCTCCTCAATTGTTTTTTGAGGTACCGGTTTTTTTCTGGTTTTAATGAAATTCATCAGGACATAAATGAGGGATAAGGCCAGGAGTGCGATGATTATTCCGGTTATTTCCGGTATGGAAAGGTTGGAAAGTACCCAGAGAATGATTGCTGTGGCCATAACGGGAATCAATATACCGCCAGGAATGGTAAAGGTCTTTTCGGGCTGAGTTGTTTTCTTATATCGAAGCCTGATGGTGGCCAGCACCACGCCAAGATAGATCAATAGGGAAGATGCGCTTGATAAAATAATTAGTTGTTTAAAAGCACCCATTACGGCAAAAATAAAACCTAGTGCAGAATAGGCAATAATGGATAAGTGGGGTGTATAATATTTCGGCTGCACCTTTGCCAGAAAACCCGGAAGAATGCCATCCCTGGCACCGGCAAAAAGGATTCTTGAATTACCCAGGATCTCACCACTGAGAACCCCAAGCATGGAAACTGCCGTAGCGCAAACCAAAAGAGTTATGCCGCTGTTCCCGAATAACCTGCTGGCGACCGCTACAAGCGGGGCATCTTTATGGGCCAGCAATTCGCCTCCCAAAATGCCCTGTGCTATGACCTGGATGGCTACGTAAAAAATAACCACAAAGGAGAGACCGGAAAGAATTCCTAAGGGCACTGTCCTGGATGGGTTTTTAAATTCGCCACCATTATTGATCGCTGATTCGATGCCAAGAAAGGCGAAAAATAATATGAGGGTAGCGCTTCCGATATCATGGAGCGCGGGTGCATGCTGCCAGCTAAGGTTTTCTTTTGCAATATGAAAAGCTCCAAAACCCACGATTAAGAGCAGCGGGATCAATTTGGCAAAAGTCAGTAAGACAACGAAACCGACGCCGTATTTTGCACCGCGCACATTGATATAGGCCAGCCCTCCAAACAACAACAAAAGAAATAAAGTATGAACTACGGTCGAATCCAGCGCTGGGAAATAATAGCTTAAGGTTTTTGCCAGCGCATTGGCTATGGCAGCATCGCCCAAAACGCAGGAGCCAAACCAGAATAAATTATTTGCTAAAAATCCCACGTAGGGACCGAACGCTAATTGAATGTAAGTATATGTCCCGCCGCTTACGGAAACTTTACTGCCTATCTCTGCAAAACAGAGGGCAATCAAGAAAATCAGGAATCCGCAAATAAAAAAACAGATAATCGCGGCCGCACCTAATTTTTCAGCGGCCAGCGCCGGCAATACAAATATTCCCGTCCCGACCATGAGGTTTATTACCGTGCAGGCCAGGGCAAAAGTCCCTATATCCCGTTTAAGATTTTCCTGCATAGTTGTTGTTTTTGCTTGGCGATGATCAGAATTGCCAATATGCGGATGCATGGGTTCCTGCCTGTCCCATATGCTCTTTTCGCAATAGAACCTTCAACACGATCATTTACCAAACAGCACGCTTTCCCTTATGAATGTATGGGCAACTGGATGACAAATGTAGTTCCTTCACTTTCCTTCGTATCGACTTTTATTTCTCCGCCATGCGCCTTAATGATATCGTAACTCAGGTTCAAACCCAGGCCGGTTCCTTGTCCTGTAGGTTTGGTGGTGAAAAAGGGCTGGAAAATCTTGTCTAAAATATTTTGTGAAATGCCCCTTCCATTGTCGCTAATGAAAATGAGCACCTTATTTTCTGATTTTTTTGTACGCAGTGACACCGTGGGTGAATACCCAGGACCATCTGTTTTTTTCCTTTCATTGACTGCATAGCAGGCGTTGTTGTATAGGTTCAGCAATACCCTGCCCATTTCCTGCGGGATGATGTTTATTGGTTCTATGGACTTGTCAAGATCGGTTAGGATGGTCGCGTTGAATTCTTTTTCTTTTGCCCTTACCCCGTGATAAGCCAGGCGCAGGTATTCATCAGCAAGCGCGTTGATATCTGTCATTTCCTTTTGACCCGTACTGGATCGCGAATGCTGTAGCATTCCTTTTACGATGGCGTCTGCACGCCTGCCATGATGATTTATTTTTTCTTCATTTTCGGTGACATCTTTGGCAATAGCCCTGGCATCTTCGTAATTTCCATTGGCCATCTCCTGATTCAATTCAGTCAATAGTTCTTTATTTACCTCTGAGAAATTATTTACAAAATTCAACGGGTTCTGAATTTCATGCGCGATGCCTGCAGTTAGTTCCCCAAGGGAAGCCATTTTTTCTGCCTGGATTAGTTGTTTCTGGGTATTTTTCAGTTCTACCAAGGTGGTTTCGATTTCCTGTTTTTGCGACTGCAGCAGGACATTTGCCTTTTGCTTTTGTTTATTATTACGGTAGAAAATGAGTGCTAAAATCATAATGGCAATCAACCCTGTGATAAGACTGTAAATTTTTATTTTAGTTTCAAATTGTACCTGTGCTTCTCTGTTTTGCTGGTCCAGCTGTTCCCGGCGTGACGCTTCATTAAAAGTGAGGGTTTGAAACTGCCTTATTTTGTCCGTATTGTAGATACTGTCTTTTAGCGTCACTGAAAGCCGAAGGTATTTGTAGGCGCTGTCCGTTTTGCCTTGTGCTTTGTAGAGATCCGCCAAAAGGGGGCTAATTTGCGCAAGGTATATATCCGAACTTTCGCCCCATGAGGATACGAGTTTCTTGTCGTTTTGAAAATAATCCAGAGAATGACGGGCATAGAATAACGCTGAATCCAATTGGTCTTCTTTTTGAAATAATCTTGACATCCCTTCACAAGCTTTTCCTAAACCCACCACGTCATTATATTTTGCCATTTCTGGTATGGCACGCCGGTAATTGCGTCTGGCAGAATCAATATTGCCTTGCAATCGGTAAATATCAGCCAATAAGAGATTTCCAACAAGGTTGAATCCTATTTCATTCAGGTTCGCGCCTATGGCGTACATCATCTTTGCATAATGCAAAGCGGAGTCCGCAGCCTGCAAATTGTAAAAGGCGGTGGCAATGATATTGTATGCCTGCCATTTCATTTGCCGAAAACGTTGCTCGTTTAAACCCTGGGTGCTGGAGATTGAATCCATTAACCTGCCATACATCAGCGCATGCTGATAATCTTTCATTGAAAAATAATCATTGGTTAAATTGCCCTCCGCAGCACTCATCAGGAATTTATCTTCTATTTTTTCAGCAAGTTTCAGGTTTTCGAATCTGATTTCCAGCGCTTTTGGGTAATTGCCCAGGGCGTGCAGCAGCGAGGCCGTAATCTCCCGGATGCCGAATAACTGGCCGGCATACTGATTTGATTTTGCCCATAGTTTGTATTGATCGGAGGTTACAATTTTTTGTTGCAGCTTTAAAGCTTCCTGGGCATAAAATAAGGCAGAATCTGAATTATAAAACTCGGCGTAAAAGGCATAGTTTGCGGCAATGCCTGCCAGTATGCCGACGCGGGAAGTGTCTGATTGTTGTTGGATAAGCGCAAATTTTTTATCCGTAAACAATTGATCCCGCCAGGCAACAACGGTATCCCACAATGTTGTATCCTTCCCAATGGTTATAACGCGGTCAGGGATTTCGCTACCATAATAATTCTTTTCCACAGTAAACCAGCTCCCCCGGTGATATTTATACCGCATCACTCCCGGTGCCATGTTCAACACAATGGATTTTACATTTTCTCCGTACGGCTTCATCAGGTAATTTTTGTTGGCCGTCGAATCCCAATTGCTGAAGGTTCCTGTAAGATAAATACTGTCATGATGAATGGCGGTATTTTCTTTTATAATGAATCGGACTTTAAATTGTGCGTGCAGGCTGGAGTACAAAAAAAGGAAAATCAGGAACATCATTTTTTTTTGCATACAGGCATTTGCATTTTATGTGGCGTAAAGATCGGCAAGGTTCGTTTGATAATAAGAATTTCAAATCAATGTAAGATAAAATTTTAATACCCTGATTTTATTGTGGCAGGTTCATTTTTTTCATCAAAGCGATAAACCTCGGTTCGTTTCGGATCGGATCAAAAACGGGGTCAACTTTAATGATAAACATATGTAGTCCGTGGTTGCGGTAACTTTCTTCAAGGTAATTCAAGGCCTGGTTAATATCTCCCAAAGCGAGATAAACCTGAGCCACCCTGTAGGACGGATATCCATGGGGATCTTCTTTGATTGCTTTTTCCACGAGTTCGATCGCTTTTGCTTTGTTGCCTGTTTTGGCATAGGCATAACCTTTCATGACATCAACGTTATCGATGGCATTTTCGGCACCGGGCGGGATCTTGTCATATTCTTCCATGGCTTCCTGGTTCATTTTTTTTGCGAGATACACAAGGCCTAACGACCAATAACACACATCGCTGTTTTTTGGAGCAAATTTTTGCGCTTTTTTGATTTGGGTGATCGCATCATCGTAGCGTTTTGCAAAATAATAATTTCTTCCCAGGACCCAGTTGGATGCAAATCCTACGGGATCCAGCTGGGCGGCCTTTTCGGTTTCTTTTAATCCATGTTCCGTTTCACCCGAATATTGCAGCGCATTGCCATAATACAAATGGGCTGTTGCATTATTGGGATCCAGGGCGATCGCTTTTTGTAAGGTAGCCTTTGCCTTATCCCATTGATAATCGAAATTGTGCTGGATGAATCCTATGGTTGTGAGTCCTTCGCTTAAATTGCTGTCTATGGAAAGTGCGATGTTTGCATTTTCCCTGGCAATGCTGATGGCCTCAGTTTGCGGCATCCCTTTGTAATTATACGTATAGCAATCCGCTATGCCTGCGTAAGCAAGGGCATATTGTGGATCCAGTGCAATGGCTCTTTTAAAATTGGCTTCTGCGCTGTCAAAGTTGGCTCTGTTTCTGGCACTCCATAACGCGCGCCCAGTCAGGTAGTATTTATAGGCTTCAATGTTATCCGTATAGCGTTTCGAAAGCCCGATTTTTTCTTCAGGGGTTATTTGCGTTTTAAGGGCTGCCACAATTTGAGTGGCGAGTTCTGTCTGGAGATCAAAAACCTGGGCATTTTCTTTTGTATAATTATCTGCCCATACCGTATTTTCATTCCGGCTGTCAATCAACTGGGCGCGTACGCGGATCTTGCCGTTATCTACTTCTATGCTGCCGGTAACGAGGTACACGGCATCCAGTTCTTCTCCGATTTCTTTAAGGTTCATTTTTCCGTCTTTATACTTAGACGACGATTTGTTGGAGATGACTTTATCAAATTCCTTGATTTTAGAAAGATGGATCAGGATGTCCTCCACCAATCCGGAAGCTATATTATCACCCGTGCTTCCTATGATCTGAAAAGGAAGAATGGCAATGGATTTTTCGCTCTTCACAAATCCAGGTTCATGGTAATATTTTTTATATCCAAAAAAAATGGCCACCAGCAAAACAACGACGACCGCCGACACTATCCATTTTCCCGTACCCTTCTTTTTTGAAACGTTTTTGAGTTTGCCGCTCAATGATTGTTTTGCGGGGACGGAGAGGCCCTCATTAGCGAGCGCGAAAACTTCGACAGGGTCATCAACATTCTTAAATTCGAATGCGCCGAGCGAAACGCTGGTGAAGTCCGGCTGATTTCTAATCTTATCAAAAATCTCTTTTGAAAAAAGAATCGTATTGGCCTGTCCCAGAGACTGGATGCGCGATGCTACATTGACCCCGTCGCCAAGCACTTTTTCGCCTTCAAAGAAGATTTCGCCCACGTGTAATCCAATGCGCAAGGGAACGACGGGATCATTTCGAAATTGAAGTTGCAAGGCTATCGCACATTGAATGGCCTGGGTAGCGCTCGGAAAGGAACAAAGACTCCCGTCTCCATAATCATTGAGAATCGTCCCGAAATGTGCCGGAACTGCTTGTTGGAGAATGGAAATGTAGCGTTTTACCACCGCGACAGCCTGCAGTTCATTCTGTTGCATCATAGCGGTATAACCCACGATGTCCGTAAAAAGGATTGCTGCCAGTTGGCGATTCTGCTGAGGCATGGTTTTTAATAAAACGGGCTGATAATAAATCGAAAGTAGAACAATTTTCAGGATGACTGCTATGGAAGAAGCTTCATCTTTTTAAGCAATTCCTGAAACTTGGGGGTAGCTCTTATGGGATCCAGGGAAGGATCTACCTTCACCCAAAACATATGCAGGTCGCGGACGCGATATCCCTCATCGAGCCAGTTCAATGCCGTTTGCATTTCGCCTAGGGCGATATAGGCCTGGGCAATTCTGTAAGCAGACGCATGGAGATCTTTCTTGATTGCTTTTTCCAGAACCGTTTTTGCTCTTGCTTTATTCCCGGTGGCGGCATATCCATAACTTTTCATTACGTCCACGTTGTCTATGGGATTTTCAGCATTGTCAGGGACTTTTTCATATTGCTCCAGGGCTTCCTTGTTCATTGATTTTGCCAGGTAGACCAAACCCAATGACCAGTAAATAACTCCATTGCTGTTCTGGCCAAGTCCTTCTGTTTTTTCAAACTGCTTGAGGGCAAGGTCATCTTTACGGGCAAAATAATAATTCCTGCCAAGTACCCAGTTTGCACCAAAAGCAAGCGGGTCCAAGGCTACCGCTTTTTCACCTTCCTCCAAGCCCTGTTCAGTGTGACCCGTATACTGGAGGACATTTCCGTAATATAAATGAGCCAGAGAATTGTTGGGGTCCAGTGAAATCGCCTTTTGTAAGGTGGCTTTTGACTTTTCCCATTCGTAATCGTAGTTGTGCTCTATAAAACCGATGGTCGTCAGCCCTTCACTCAGATTGCTGTCAATGGATAAAGCGATGTTTGCATTTTCTCTTGCAATCTGGATGGCATCGAGTTGCGCCATGCCTTTGAAATTGTAGGTGTAACAATCGGCAATCCCAGCATAGGCCAGCGCATACTGATGATCGATGCTGACCGCCTTTCTAAAATTGGTTTCCGCGCTGTCAAAATTTGTCCTTCCCCTGGCGTTCCAAAAATTACGACCGCGCACATAATATTTGTAGGCTTCGATATTGTCCGTATATTTTTTGTACAGGCCCTTTTTTTCTTCCGGGGTTATTTTTGTTTTGAGCGCTGAAACGATTTGGGTCGCCAGCTCGGTGTGCAGATCAAATACTTCAACATTACTTTTTGTGTAATCGTCCGCCCATACGGTGTTTTCGTCCCTGCTGTCTATGAGTTGGGCGCGTACGCGGATCTTGTTTCCAATCTCTTCTATGCTGCCGGTCACGAGATATACTGCATTAAGGTCCTCTCCTATTTCTCTCAAATTCATTTTGCCATCCTTGTATTTGGGAGATGAAGATGATTTGTTAGAGATAACCTTGTCAAATTCTTTGAATTTTGGATAAATGAATTAGAATATCTTCCACCAGTCCCGAAGCAAGATTGTCCCCATTATTTCCAATGATTTCAAATGGGAGAATCGCAATTGATTTTTCGCCTTTAATAAAGGCAGGTTTTTGTAAATAATTTTTGTAGAAAAAAAAGACGCCGGCAAGCGTAACCATCAGTAAGGCTAAGGATACAAACTTTTTTTGGTTCGATTTTTTTGTTATTTCTTTCAGCTTGCCGCTCATCAGTTCCTTCTTCGGCACTATGAGACCTTCATTGGTCAGCGCAAATATTTCCATAGGGTCATCCACATTCTTAAATTCAAAGGACCCGAGAGATATAGACCTGAATTCCGGTTTGTTTTTTATTTTATCATGAATCTCTTTCGAAAAAAGAATCGAATTGGCCTGACCCAGGGATTGAATGCGTGAGGCGACATTGACGCCATCGCCCAACACCTTTTCCCCTTCAAAAAATATTTCGCCGATATGAAGACCAATTCGCAAGGGAACAGTGGGAACATTTTTTTGCAATTCCTTTTGAATTTCAACTGCGCATTGAATGGCCTGCGTCGCACTGGAGAACGTGCAAAGACTGCCGTCCCCGTAATCATTCAATAACCTTCCTCCATGATCGCCGACTGATTTCTGGAGTGTTTCTATATACCATTTTACGACAGCAAGTGCCCTGTTTTCGTCCTGTTGCATCATGGCAGTGTATCCAACAATATCAGTAAAAAGAATAGCTGCTAACTGGCGTTGCTGATGCTGCATCAGATGGTAAAAGTATTGGTAAGAATAGGCCTGTAATTTAATATTAATTCAGGATTGGGAATTATTCGAAATTCATTTTTTTCATTAATTCCTTAAATCGAGGTTCATTCCGGATCGGATCTACGAGAGGATCATTTTTTATAAAGGGCATTTGGATGGCATGGATTGAGAAAGCATATTCCAATTGTGTTAAGGCGTTGGGGAAGTCACCCTGCGAGATAAAGACACCTGCCACAAAGTATGGGCATTTCAACCGGTCTTCGGGAGATACTTTTTCAAACAGGGTTTTTGATTTGATTGGTTCACCCGCCTGAGCATACGTGGAAGACAGCATGAGCAGTCCGTTGTTCCCCTGATCAAATGGAGCCTGGGGTATTTTTGTAAAAGCTTCAATGGCCTGGGCATATTGTTTTTTTTGTAAATAGGCCTCACCCATCGGTACAAAAGAATTGGTAAACCGCGGGTTTAGCGTGAGCGCCTTGAACAGTTGGGACAGGGCAGAATCATACTTTCGCGCTAAATAATAGTTCCTGCCCAGCACATAATTGCTGACCGCGGAGAGCGGGTCAAGGCTAAGGGCCTTTTTGGTTTCTGCAAGACCTTCTTCCACTTCGCCCATATTCTCCAGCACATTTCCATAATAGAGGTGCGCAATGGCATAATTCGGGTCTTCACTAATTATCTGTTTGAACAGCGGAATCGAACTATTGAAGTCAAAATCATAATGCGATTGGATAAACGCGATGGTTGTCTTTGCTTCAACGAGGGTGGAGTCAATGCGCAAAGCATGGTTTGCAAAATCCTTGGCAATCGGTATCGCTTCAGGCTGTGATAATCCTTTTTGGTTAAATGTATAACAATCTGCCAGGCCGGCATAAGCCAAAGCATAATCGGGATCAAGGTCGATTGCCTTCTTGTAATATACTTCTGCACTGTCATAGCTGGCCTTGGATCGCTGATCCCAGAAGGAACGTCCCCGGCGATAATCTTTATAGGCCTCGACATTTTCCGTATAGTTTTTGGAAATACTTTTCTTTTCTTCCGGGGTAAGATTTGCCTTGAGAGCGTTAACGATCTGAAGGGCTACTTTTGATTGAATGGATAATAGGTCGCTTCCGCTAAATTCAAAATCATCACCCCACAATCTTTTATTGGTTTTTACTTCGGTGAGTTCTGCAATGACTTTTGTTTTCGGACCTTGTTTTTCTACGGTACCCGACAATATCGCTGCGACGTTCAGTTCTTCGGCAATTTCCCTAATGGGCTTAACGGTCTTTTTAAAACTTTTAACGGAGATCCAACCGATCACTTTTTGCAAGGAAGCGATTTTCGAGAGGTTGTTGATGATGTCCTGGGTTATTCCGTCTGAAATGTATTCTTCACTATGATCAGCTCCGATATTTTCGAACGGAAGCACCGCAATCGTTTTTTCGCTTCCGCTAAAACCAGAATTGTAGGCTGCTTTATACCAGATGACGGCAATGATCACCAGAACAGCGGATGCTGAAGCCACAATCCATTTGTTAAGCCGCGATTTTTTTTGTGCTTTTAGTTTACCGCCGATTGTTTGCCGTCTGGGTACCTGCAATCCTTCGTTCGCTAAGACGAACACTTCCATGGCTTCATCAACGTTTTTGAACTCAAACATTCCGAGCGAAACTGTTTTGAACTCCGGCTGATTTTTTATTTTATCAAAAACTTCTTTAGAAAAAAGGATAGTATTGGCCTGTCCCAACGATTGAATGCGGGAAGCTACATTTACCCCGTCACCCAGCACTTTTTCTCCTTCAAAAAAAAATTTCACCCACATGCAGGCCTATCCGTAGAGGTACTTTTGGAGTGTTTTGAAATTCCTGTTGAATTTCTATGGCGCAGCGCAGCGCTTGCGTAGCGCTGGAGAATGAACAAAGACTTCCGTCGCCGTAGTCATTCAGGATTTTTCCACCATGGGAAGCGATGGCTGTTTGAAGAACCTGGACATACCGTTTCACAACTACCACAGCCTCTCCTTCGTTCTGCTGCATCATGGCTGTATAGCCTACGATGTCGGTGAATAAAATGGCAACGAGCTGCCGATGTTGATGCGTCATTGGTGATGTCAGTATCTGAGTATCGAAATTCCGTTTGAAGGTAATACATCCGCGGGAATGATGAGTAAATTGGGTCATTATTAGTGGTCAAAGAAAGTAGCTTCCTGAAATGTTTATGTTGCAAAATGCAACTTGAGCCAGATTGAGACATCATCTCCGCTCGGGTGGAGGTTTTATGCCGGATATGTGAAACCATTCCACCCTGTGCTGGCAAGATTACCGGCCAGGAAAATACACTGCCTTTATAAAGACTGGATGGTTTTTCTCCTGATGCTTCTTAGCTTTTTAAAATGAGAGGCGGGCAGGCCCGTAACCATTTTGAACTGGTGAGACAAATGGGAAACACTGCTATAGTCCATCAGCGAGGCTATCTTTGTTAAACTATAATCTTCCAGGAGCAACATCTCTTTGATTTTTTCAATTTTCAGTGAGATCGCGTACTGTTCAATGGTGTTAGCCGCCATGGTTGAAAAGTAGCCTGACAGGTAAGAATAATCATAATCCAATTTCTTGCTGAGGTAATGAGAGAGATTCGTTTTAATGTTTTTTTTTATTGTTCACGTATTCTGCGATGAGCGTTTTGATCTGATCTATCAGCAGGCCTGTTTTGGAATCGACGATTTCAAGACCTGCTTTTTTTATCGCCGCATCGAATGCATGTTTCTTTTTTGCAGACAATGTGCCTTTTATTTCTGCTTCCCCGAGTTCGACCTTTAGGGCTTCGGCACCGATATGTTTCAACTCTTCTCGCACAAGTATTTTGCAACTTTCGCAGGCCATGTTTTTAATGTACAACTTCATATAGCTGGTTTTTTTTGGCTGGGATTCAATGAAAGGGTGCTCAACTACCGGATTTTTATATAATTTTTTGATTTCATGTCAACATTTTGTTCAATTGAGGAAATCATCCGGACCCGCAATAAATTTACCCTTAATTATTTTATTGCGCGCGCATTTTTTTATGGCAGAAAACAACTCCAGGATACTTGTTATAGAAGACAATGAAGATATTCTGCTTTTATTCAAGGCAATGCTTTCTCTTAGAAATTTTCAGGTGATGGGAATTGACAACGCCAATGACGTCGAGTCGGTGGCAGCATCTTTTTCACCCCATGCTATCTTGCTGGATATGCTCTTAGCGGGGGGCCAGGATGGCCTGACCGTTTGCAGATCGCTCAAATCGGCCGTGGCCACGCAGAAAATACCCATTATTATCGTTTCTGCGCATCCAGCTGCCGAAAAGTCTTATGAAGCCGGGGCCGATTTTTTTATTGCCAAGCCATTTGAAATGAAAGTATTGCTGGAGACTATTGAGATGGCTCTTGGATTAAAAACCCATGGGAAGCAAGAAAATTCTTGAAGCATTACGGGGCAGCCTAGAACCTTCCCTGGATTATTTGTTGGCGGAATAGCCTGAATAATGAATGGCTTGCAATTGCCAACTCTTCGGAGGAGCCGATTCCCCTACTTCTCCCATTGATCTAATTTTTTCCTCGTCTCATCGTTTTCTTTAAGAGACAAAGACTTTTTATAATTTTTGATCGCATTCGCTTTGTCGCCTTTGGCCGCATAAACATCTCCCAGGTACTTATAAGCGGTGGCGCCTGCAGGGTAATTGGTTGTATTCATGGTAAACATTTCTTCTGCTTTGGTAAATTGCTTCTTGCCAAATACAAAAAAGCCAAGGTTATTCACTAAATCTTCCGGAGGCAATAAATTGCTCCCATCTGCTGAAGTAACGCCATATTCCGACGTGATATTTTTAAAATGATCGCTGAGAAATGCAGCCAGGCGGAAGGCAGAATCGCTAAAATAGCTGTCCTGGAAATTTAGCTGATAGTCTTTGAAAATAAAATGCAGGGCATCATAGGTGGCGATTAACGGGACCGAGCCATGGGTTTCCGCATCATAATATTTAAAATCTGCCTGTAAGCCTTTTTCGCCGGCCATCCCCAAATATCTGCTCAATTGCAAAATGGATCGGGGATGGAGCGTGCCTTCCGTACTGTCGAGTTGAACCATGGTGGTGTCCATCGCCGGACTTTGGGTATGCGCCATAGCGAGAAACAAGGTCCTGCCGGTAAAAGAACCTGTTTTTACAGCCACTTCTGTTTCGTGCAAAAGATGTTGGTTATCCCACCACATGCTCGGGTCGATGGCAACATAACTGTTGAAAAGGTTCCGGTGATGCATAAGGGTATTGATGACCGTCAACCCGCCGTAAGAATGTCCAATCAGCATTCGATAAGGGATCGTGGGAAACAACGAATCGATATAAGGAATAAGTTCCTTTTCGATAAAAGCTAAGAATGCTTCGCCTCCTCCGGAAACGCTGGCCGTATTGCTGTCTATCCAGAGGCCGCTGGTTACACGGGTGGGAGTAAGATCTCTTGTCCTGTTGGTATTCAGGATACCCACCACAATCATCTGGGGCCAAAAGCTATTGCCGTTCACCGAACTCAGCAAGTCGATCGTGCCGACCACACCCGCAAAATCCCTGTCACCATCCAGCAAATACACCACCGGAAACCTTGGGTTCGCTTGAGCGTTTGCAGGCTGTGAGTGCGGGACATGCACCCAGATTTTTCTTTGTTCTTTTAAAAGCTGCGAATGAATACTGTCAACTGTTCCGATGGTCACGAGATTGCTTTGCTGCGCTGCTGCCGATGCCAGCATGATGGTCATAGAGCAGGCTAAAACCAAAGATTTCATAAATGAATTTTTATTGTAACACATGATCGATGGCACGCTGATTTTATCCTGCATCTGTTTGCTTAAACTTAAAGTAAGCGTTATCTCCAAGATGTTGCACCTGGAGCAATATTAATTTCAAACGATTTTCGCAAAGGCAGGTGACGGCAGATTATCTGAAGGGGGAATCAAATATGTGGCCTGCCACATCGTTTAAAATTATTCTCCTAAGCAGATGCAACGATCGCTGAACCTCGCCTGTCAGGATGCATATGCGCTATATTGTTCTCATACTTACGATCCTCACCTTAAATTATGGCTGCAAAAAAAATATAAAAGATGGGGGGAAGGGTGTTTTAGTGAATGACTCCTCGGGGATTTTCGGGGAGTGGAAATGGACCAGTTCAAACTCTGGGCTGTATACTAGTGTGGCAGTTCCAGATTCGATCATAACGCTTGCCCTCAATCCGGCAGATACCTATGCTATCGAAGTCAACGGTCAAGTGGTTAAAAAAGGAACATTTTCTATCACCATCAACAATTACCTGGATACCATTTTACATTTTAATAATTTTCCACCAACAGATCAAACCAGTAATTCGATCCGTTTTGGAACATATTCTGTGGGAAGACAGACTTTTTTCGTGGACAACGTGGTAAACACATACAATGATACCCTCCAGTTCTTATCATTCCCGATCAGCCCCGAAGCTTATAACAGTGTCTTTGCAAAAAGATAACCCCTAAAGTAATTTCAAAATCAGCAGACAAAAGAAGAAGCCATTTGAAAAAGTGCACCGGCTTAATGATCTGGAACCTGTTTCTTATGATGCCAAACTTTTTTTTGAGGTCACCAAGATAATACTGTGGCCAAGGATTAGAGCGATTTATGGATAAACCTCAAAAAATCGATACGGGTTCAATATAATCATCGTATTGATCCCAATTGGGTGAACTGTACGTTAAAAAGCATTGCACTTCGCCTATTCTGCAATAATTGTTTTACCACAGCGAAAAAAAAAGGACGACTCCGATTGGGCAACTATATACCAGCTGAGTGAGCAAGTATAGCCAAATTGGTTTTTTGAATTTTGTTATTTTTCTTGTGTCAAATTCGAAAAATTTTTATTTTTGCACCCCGCCTTTAAAACATCTACCATTTAAGGAAATCTTCTGGAATTAAAACCTATTGTTATGAGCATTAGACTTGATTCAATGGAAGCCGTGAATAAACTCACAAAGGGGGACAAGATCATCAATCCTAAAACAAAGGAACGGTTTTTTATACATGACGTTTTTGAGGAATTCTTGATTGTCTCAACGGATGAAGAACGCCGTGCAATTAAACTTATTTCCACCCCAGAGTTGATAAGTGACCATTGGGAAATGGAAAAAGATAATTGACCCGATTTATAAAACCATAAGTTAATGGGACAAATACCATTCACCACTAACTAAATCTTCAATCGGTAAAATGGTTAAATAAGAATCCGCATTGTCGTTTTTGAGAATAGTTACCGAGGCATCGGTAATAAAGAGAATCTTGAAAATATCTTTCTGACCTAGTAAGATTACATCTTCTTTGCGCAATTCCTTAACATCAAATGAATCTATTTTCTTCATACGGTTAACTTTATAAATTTACTACTTGCCACCCTTAAGAATAACAGAGGCTTAAAAAAAGCAACACATAACAATAGTCAGTTCAGACTCGTAAACACGTTAGTAGATTAATAAAGGATTGGCAACAAGATTAGCTTTAAAGGAATGATGCGATGGAATTACTAAGATATAAAATTCTTAAAACGAAATACAAATAGATT
>Ga0206902_10073_pt1 | contig 28535 bp, 30 predicted proteins | sample Alteio_BWOrgHeat_44_FD_153242 | JGI IMG/M metagenome (GOLD analysis project Ga0206902, IMG submission 153242) | Enriched cells from forest soil in Barre Woods Harvard Forest LTER site, Petersham, Massachusetts, United States -... | ecosystem: Environmental > Terrestrial > Soil > Temperate forest >... | reverse complement strand
GCCCATAAAATCGGCGTGGCAGAGAAAGAGGCGGCTGAAACCGGTTATTGGCTGGAAATTTGCCGTGATACAAAAATCGGCCCTGAAAAATTAATCACAGAACTGTTGGACGAATCTGGCCAGTTGTTGGCAATTCTGATAACTATAGGCCGTAAGGCCAGAAAGAATACATGAAAGCCCAAATCAACCGGTGCGAAAGTTTCCGCTTTCCGCTTTCCGCTTTCCGCTTTTGCTTATGATTATCGCGCGTTCTCCATTACGAATCTCTCTCGGCGGTGGGGGGACGGATTTGCCGTCGTACTACGAAAAATTCGGCGGGTTTCTCATTGCCGCGGCGATCGACCGGTATGTTTATCTCACTCTGCATGAGACGTTCGTGCCGGGATTGATCGTCAAATATTCCGAGTTGGAGCGCGTGCCGGAAGCGTCGCAATTGAAGCATCCCATCATCCGCGAGGCATTTTCACTGCTGAACATTAGTGATAAATCGCTCGAGTTAACGTCCATGGCAGACATTCCGGCGGGGACGGGTCTCGGTTCATCCGGCAGTTTCACGACGGCACTATTAAAAGCGTTGCACGCGCACAAAAGAAACCTGGTGCATCCGTCGCAACTGGCGGCGCAGGCATGTGAGATCGAACTGGACCGCTTGAAGGAACCCATCGGCAAGCAGGACCAATACATCGCGGCTTATGGCGGGCTAACGTGTTTCAAATTTTTGCCGGATGGCCGGGTGGAAGCGTGGCCGTTGAAAGTTTCCGAGGAGACGCGGGACAATCTCGAGGACAATCTGCTGTTGTTCTTCACGGGCTATTCGCGTTCGGCCTCGGCGATCCTGAAGGAGCAGGACCAGAAATCGAAATCGGATGACAAGTCCATGATCGAGAATCTGCATTTCGTGAAGGACCTTGGCCTGCAAAGCCAGGTGGCGCTGGAATCGGGTAACCTGCATGAGTTCGCGCGGTTGATGGATGTGCACTGGCAGCGCAAAAAACAGCGCAGCGGCGGCATGAGCAATCCGAAGATCAACGAGTGGTATGACTCGGCGATGCAGAACGGTGCGCTGGGAGGCAAGCTCATCGGCGCGGGCGGTGGCGGTTTCCTGATGTTCTATTCCGAGGACAAGGCGAAGTTGCGCCACGTGATGCGTCAGGCCGGATTGAAGGAAGTGCGCTTCCGGTTTGATTTTGAGGGCACCAAGCTGGTCAACTCGTGAGCGCGCCACTAGATATTTCAGTCGCCGTTCTTGCGGGTGGACTTGCTACGCGGCTGCGTCCCATCACGGAGAAGATTCCCAAATCATTGGTGCCCGTGGCCGGCCGGCCATTTCTGGCACATCAGTTGGAGATGCTCCACGCGCGCGGTATCCGACACGTGGTGTTGTGCATCGGCTATCTCGGCGAGATGATCCAAAAGGATTTCGGCAACGAGGCGTATGGGGTGAAGATCGAGTATTCGTTCGATGGACCTAAGCTGCTGGGCACGGGCGGCGCGATCAAGCAGGCGATCCCCAAATTGGGCAAAGAATTTTTCATCCTGTACGGAGATTCGTATCTGCCGCTCGAATATCGGCCGGTGGCGGAGGCGTTTCATCGCAGCAGCAAGCTGGGTTTGATGACGGTCTATCACAATGAAGGCAAGTACGACACGAGCAACGTGGTGTATCGCAACGGAGAGATCGTGGTGTATGACAAAAAACTGAAATTGCCGGAGATGCATCATATCGATTATGGCCTGAGCCTGTTCAAGGCGTCGGTTTTTGATGCGTACACGGCGGACCAGGTGTTCGACCTGGCGGAGGTCATGGGGCGCCTGGTGCGGGAGAAGCAACTGGCGGGTTACGAGGTGCCGGAACGGTTTTACGAAATGGGTTCGCCTGCGGGCTTGGCTGAACTGGAAACATTGCTACAATCCAAAACATCATGAGTTTTACCCAACAATTTCTGGCGGAAGTTCAGCAGGTCACGGCGCAATTGGATGTTGCGGCCATCGAGAAATGCGCGGACGAACTGGCGGCCATCCGCGAGCGCGGCGGACGGCTGTTCATCTTGGGCGTGGGCGGCAGTGCGGGCAATGCCGGGCACGCAGTGAATGATTTCCGGAAGATCTGCGGCTTTGAAGCCTATGCGCCCACGGACAATGTTTCCGAACTGACGGCGCGCACAAATGATGAAGGCTGGCCGACTATCTTTGCAGAATGGCTCAAGGGCAGCCGTATCAATAAAAAGGATGGGCTGCTGATTTTCTCCGTTGGCGGCGGCAATCTGGAGAAGAATGTCAGTCCGAACCTCGTCAATGCCATCCAACTGGCCAAGCAGGTCGGAGCGTCGGTGGTCGGCATCGTGGGGCGCGATGGTGGTTACACGGCCAAGGAAGCGACGGCGTGTGTGATCGTGCCGACGGTGAACCCGGCGCATGTGACGCCGCACAGCGAGGCGTTTCAGGGTGTCGTGTGGCATCTGTTCGTTTCCCACCCCAAGCTCAAAGTCGCCCAGACCAAGTGGGAAAGCACCAAGTAGGATTGGATGAAAGTCTGCGACATCCAAAAGACCGGAGTCATAGTTGAATTGTTTTCAGTCGCGCGTGACCGCCGCGATGCAGCCTGGAAACAACGGTTTTTTGAGAATGTATTCGATGCGAGTTTCGCCTGTGACAATCCTCAGGTCTTTCATGGGCCGGATGGTTTTCCTTATTTCAAATTGTTGACGCCCGAGCCATACAAGGCGTTTGATTCTTTTTGCATCTGTAATCTGCTCGAATATGTCACCGAAAACGGTCTGGGCATAGCCATTAATCCGCGTCCCGACGGGGCGGACTGGGTCTTTAGTTATGGTGATATATTGTGCCACCGGCTTTATGGAGCGTTTGAAGTCGGTCAGGGGCAGCAAGGCCACACGCGGACGGTGATCGAAAAGGAAACCAAGGTGTTGGTAGGAGCTCCTTCGGAAACAATTTTGCCGGCCTATACCCGTCGTATCCTGAAGAGCTTTATCGAACATCGGACGGGGGACAAATCACCGGGTGTTTTTCTGATGCACAACGCGTCAGATCCGATTCCGCAATCGCTGGTGTTTTCGATTCAGCGGGAGCGTTTTGCAAACGAGCAGGAGTTCAATCGTTTTATGATTGGCATGTCCTGGTTCCTCCCGCGGCATTATCCGCCGACCGTCCTTTCAAAAACCCAGTCAATCAGCCAGTTTTACCCGCTGTGACACCGACGCCTGACAACACTGGACGAAGAGCTATTTTCCTCGATCGCGACGGCGTGATCAATCGCGCACTGGAACGCGAGAGTAAACCGTATCCGCCGACGAGTGTGGCGGAATTTGAGATTTTGCCTGAGGTTCCCGCCGCGTGCGCCAAATTGAAGAAAGCGGGGTTTTTGCTCGTGGTGGCCACGAACCAACCGGATGTAGGTCGGGGTACGCTGGCGAAAGAAGTTGTGGATGCCATCCATACTTACATGACATCTCAATTGCCAATCGATCGGGTGGAAGTGTGTTTTCACCCGGGCAAGGGCATGTCTGATTGCGATTGTCGCAAGCCGAAACCGGGGATGTTATTGCACGCGGCGAAGGAGTTGAACATTGACCTGGCGGGAAGCTGGATGGTGGGGGATCGCTGGCGGGACATCGACTGCGGGCATGCGGCCGGTTGCAAAACTGTCTTTGTTGACCGACATTACGACGAACAATTGAAGCAGAAACCCGATTTTTCGGCTCGCAATCTAGGCGAAGCCGCTGACATCATTCTGTCCCAGTCCGAAGACTTATGAAACGAACGCTGAAAGACCTGCAGATCAAGATTTTTGCCGATGGCGCCGACAAGGCGGGCATGCTCAAGCTGAATGCCGATCCGCTCATCCAGGGCCTGACCACGAATCCGACGCTCATGCGCAAGGCGGGCATCACGGATTTTGAGGCGTTCGCACGGGACATCCTGCAGACCATCACGCACAAGCCGATTTCGCTGGAGGTGTTCACGGATGAGTTCGCGGAGATGAAGCATCACGCGCACAAGATCAACGGGTGGGGCAAGAATGTTTACGTCAAGATCCCCATCACGAACACGCGCGGGGAATCGTCCCTGCCGGTCATCAAAGAACTGGCGGCGGATGGCATCAAGCTGAACATCACAGCCATCCTGACGCTGGAACAGGTCAAGGGCGTGGCGGCGGCGTTGAACCCGAAGGTGCCGGCGGTGGTATCGGTTTTCGCAGGACGCATCGCGGACACGGGAGTGGATCCAGCCGGCATCATGGCCGAGAGCAAAAAGATTTTGAAGGGGTTGCCGCAGGCGGAACTGCTCTGGGCGAGCGTGCGTGAAGTGTTGAATATTTTCCAGGCGAATGATTGCGGCTCGCATATCGTGACGGTGCCGCATGACATTTTGGCCAAGGCAATGAAGATGTCCGGCATGGATCTGGGCGAACTTTCGCTGGATACGGTGAAGATGTTTGCGAATGATGCGAACGCGGCGGGGTATAAATTGTGATTAAACTGGCGACTGGAAAGGACCTGGCAGCCGGCCAACCAGAACCAGCAGGCAGGAATGCCTGCTCCACACCCGGTTTCAAATCAGCTTCGTAATGGCGTCGAAGACGTCGGTGATCTTGATGGATTCCATGAGGGCAATGAGTTCTTCGCGGGTGCCTTTGATGTCGCCCCCGTCGTAGCGGTAATATTCTAGGTTGCGGCCGTTGATGGCGGGGTTTTTGATGAGGGTGAAGCTGGTGCCATACGGCCAGTTGGTCACGTTGAGAGTGGGAGCTTCGATAACGATCTGGTTGCTTATTTTTAGCGCGGCGCCGATATGCATCAGGGCGGTGTCCACGCTGAGGAAGGCATTGCAACGTTTCATCAGGGCGGCGGTTTCGCGCAGGTTTTTGGTCTTCGCCTCCAGGGTCAGGCTGGTGTTCGCCTGCGCCAACACCACGGGATGGTCCTTCACTTCCTCCGGGCCGCCGAACAGCAGCACGTGGATGTCCGGGCGTTCGTTGTTCAATTTGCGCACGAGGCCGGCATATTGCTTCAACGGCCAGCGTTTCAGCGGCAGATTTTTGGTGCCCCCGGACCCGACGTGAATGCCGAGGATCTTTTTTCCAGCTAACTTGTTCCTCGTGAGGAAATCGTCGGCGAACCGTTCGTCGGCGGGATCGATGAAGAAATCCATGACGTGTTCGGCCTGTAATTTCTTTGCGCCGATGAGCGGGAGCACGTTGAAATTGTTGTCGATCGAATGGCAGTTGTAATCCTGCGGCAACGACGCGGTGACGAGCAGGCGGTCGAGCCAGGTGAAACATTCGTAATGGTGGCTGATACGCACCTCCGCGCCGGCCAGCCACGCGCCAATGCGATAGTGGATGCGGCTCTGCGGATGGGTGTTGATGGAAAGCTGATAGCGTTCCTTGCGCAGCGAGCGGAGGAAAAGGACCTGCTCGAGCTGGCTGCATTTCCAAAGGTCCTTGTAGATCACACGGCTGACGTTCGGATTGCGCTCCAGCAGATCGCGCGCGCCAGCCTCCTTCACCAGCACATCAATCGTGGCCTGCGGAAAATTCAGGTGCAGTTCACGGAGGAACGGCGTGGCGATCAGCGTATCGCCGATGCCCGCGAGGGAGATGACCAGGATCTTCATCCGTCAAAGCTTCGAGATCTTTTCGAGCAGCGAGGTGGTGGATTTGCCCGGCACAAAGGGGACGATCTTGATGGCGCCGCCGGCGGATTCCACAGCGCGGCGTTCGTCCTGGTCCAGCGTCTCGGGCGTGTAATCGCCGCCTTTCACATAGATGTCCGGCTGCGCGAGCGCGAGGAATTTCGTGGCGCGAACGTCGGTGAAGATGCAGACGCCGCTGACGCTTTCGAGCGCGGCGAGCACGGCGGCACGGTCGGTCTCGGAATTCACGGGGCGGCCGGCGCCTTTCAGGCCGCGCACGGCGGCATCGCTGTTCACGCCGATGAGGAGGGCGTCGCCGAAATTGCGCGCGTTCTCGAGATAGGTCACATGGCCGAGGTGCAGGATGTCAAAACAGCCGTTGGTGACGACGAGTTTTTTGCCGGCGGCGCGGAGGGACTGGCGCCAGGCGGCCAGCGCGTCCCACGCAATGATTTTGCTGCGGAAATTCACGGCTCAATTTTGCCAGCCTCGGGTGGTTTGGCAACGATTTATGGCAACGGTTGTAATAGAATTACCCCCAACCATCCAATAAGAGAGGGGATAGCGATTGGATGATTTTCGTGATTCGTCAGCGGCAGTGCGTTAGACGGTTTTCGAAAGCGGCAGAGGACTGCCGCACTCCAGGACGCTGGCGCGCTCACCATACTCCTCAAAATTACCTGCGACGATTTACGGCGCGGATGCCTGGACGGGCGTTGTCTTGATCGTCGTCGTCGCGGAGGTCAGGCCGTCGGCGGAGGCGGTGAGGTTGATGGCGCCGGCGTCCTTGGAGGATTGCACCATGATCTGGGCAAGGCCGTTGAAGAGGCTGCGCGACCAGGCCACGGGTTTGGGCTGGCCAACAAATTCCATGCTCACGCCCATCAACAGGCCGCCTTCGCTGGCTACATTGCGCACGCCCACGGCGATGACGTTGTCCTCCGGGTGCAGGTATTTCTTGATCTCAAAGCCCGGCGTGTCGGACCAATCGCGTGATTCGCCGACGCGCTGGCCGTTCACATAGACCCAGCCCAGGTCGTCAATGCGCCCGAACCGGATCTTGATGCCCATGCCGGCCAGGTCGTCGGAATTGATCATGACGTGCCGGCGGTAAACGGCCGTCTGGCCTTCGGTCAATTGCGGGTTGTAACCCTCGGAACTAGTGGTCTCCCATTTGGAATCGTCAAAGTCTTCCTCATACGCGGGGATCTTCTGGCCGCGCGACGGCACGTTGGTGACCTTCCAACGCCAGCCGTTTTCTGCGGCCATGCGGGTGGGGAAATCGGGAACGAACGTATCCGGCTCATGGCAACTCGGATCGCCGTTGCCCACGCCCAAAATCTTACCAGTGCCGTTCAGGTCAAAGTGGATCATATTCTGCGCCACGGGCACGGGGCGGCCCTGCGCATCGACCGCGGAAACGGTGATTACACTCACGTCCCGGCCATCGGCGGTGATGATATCGCGGTCCGGCGTGAGCTTCAGCGTCACGGCGTCGCCGGTGGTTTCGACTTTCGTTTCGGCGACGACCTTGCCGTCGTTATAACCTTTGGCGCTGAGCGTGCCCGGCGCGTATTTGACCTGCCAGGTGAGCTTGGAATTGCGTTTCATGGCCTGTTTGCCGAGCGATTCGCCGTTCAGGAACAGTTCCACCTCCTGGCAATTGCTCAACGCGTCCACGCGGACTTCCTGGCCTTCCTTGCCCGGCCAGTTCCAGTGCGGGAGCAGATGCAGCACGGTGTTCGTGGTCCACCAGGATTGATAGTAATAAAAATTGTCCTTGGGAAAACCGCACGTGTCCAGGATGCCGAAATGCGAATTGATGCAGGGCCACCCGTAGGGCGTGGGTTCGCCGCGGTAATCAAAACCGGTCCACACAAAACCGCCGCTGAGCCAGGGACGATCGGCGAAAACGGTCCACCAGGTTTCCGCGGTGGTGGCCCAACTCGGATGATTCGTATCATAAGCGCTGACGTAACCGCGTTGCGGGTCGTTCTCATAGATGCCGCGGGTGCTCACGGTGCTGGCCTGTTCGGTGCCCACGTTCGGCTGCTGCGGATGCTTGGCGTGATAGCTGTCCATGTCCGATCCCGGATGATAATTCCAGCCGCGCACCTGGATGACGCCATTGATGCCTTCGAACGTATCGCCCTGCGGCGCGGCGTAAGTGGTGGGCCGCGTGGGATCGAGATGATGCACATAATCCTGCATGGTGCCGGCCACGTTGCCGCCCTGCACGCTGGTCTGCACGGAGAACTCCTCGTTGGCCACGCTCCAGATGCCGACGCAGGCGTGGTTGCGATCGCGGCGGATCTGCGTGTCCCAGCGTTCCATGTTCGCGGCATCACTGCCGAGCAGTCGGCTCTCATCCATGATGATCATGCCGAGATGATCGCACGCATCCAGCAACTCGGGTGTGGGTGGATTGTGCGAGGTGCGAATGGCATTGCAGCCGAAAGCCTTCAACGCCTTCACGCGGAACGCCTGCACGGCGTCCGGCAACGCCGCGCCCACACCGGCCATGTCCTGGTGATTGCAGGTGCCGAACAATTCATAATGTTTGCCGTTCAGCAAAAAGCCGTTCGTAGGATCAAACCCGACGGTGCGGATGCCGAATTCCGTGGCGTTGCAATCCACCACCTTGCCGTCCGCCACCACCTCGGTGAGCAGCTTGTAGAGTTTGGGATCTTCAGGTGACCAGAGTTGCGGGTTGGCAACCTTGCCTTCCAACTTCACCACTTTCATCGCGTAGGCTTTGGCTTCACCATCTTCCGAAAATTTCGCCACCGTCTTGCCGTCCGGTGAAAGGATCTTGCAGCGCACGTTCACATCCGCTTTGTTGGTGAGCGTGTTGAGCAGGCGCACTTCCACGGCCACCGGCGCTTTGCCGGCGGGCACGTTGTGCTTGAACGGCGTGGACACAAAGATGCCGTCCGGCGCGATGGCCAGCGGCGCGGTCTTGTTCAGCCACACATGACGGTAGATGCCCGCGCCTTCGTAGAACCAGCCTTCGAACTTGGTGGCGTCCACGCGCACGGCCACGGTGTTGTTGCCGCCGAAATGGGCGATGTCCGTGATGTCGCAGCGGAACGGGTAATAGCCGCTTTCATGGCGCGAGACGAGCCAGCCGTTCACCCACACGGTGGCATCGCGGAACACGCCGTCGAACTGCAACCAGATGCGCTTGCCCTGGTCGCCGGCCGGAAGCGTGAAGGTCTTGCGATACCAGCCGATGCTGTTGGTGACGAAATTGGGTCCGAGCGCCTTGAAGCCGTGACTGGTGTCGGCGGTCTTGTCAAAGGGCAGTTCGATGGCCCAGTCGTGCGGCAGATCGAGCACGCGCCAGGAATCGTCATAATATTTTTCGGCGGCGGGACCGGTGCTGGCGCCGGCTTTGTCCAGGTGCAATGCCTCCGGCCACTCATCGCCCAGATGAAACTTCCAGCCGTCATCGAACAAGACATGTTCGCGCGGGGACACGGCAGTGTCCGTGGCATCAGGTGAGGCGGCGACGACGCGGTTCGAGAGGGCCAATGCGACAGCCGCCAATGCGAGGGAGAGGATCAGCCGTTGGATTTTCATGGTCTCAATCTGAAGGAAAGCCGCCGAAAATAAAAATGAAATTTTAAAAATGCACGTCCCCTATTTGGGGGATGGTCGCTGAGCGACGGCAATCAGGGCCGATGATTGGCGGCAGACACGGATTTATTTAACGCAAAGACGCAGAGGCGCAGAGACGCAAGGACTTTTTAGACAGGATTAACAGAATTGTGCAGGATGGGGGCATGTGGCCGACGGCTAAGTCCACTTGCCATTTGCAGGATGCAGTTTGCTTATGCGATTCGCATTTTGCAGGGAAGGGGCGGGTAAAATCTCAAATGCGGGGAGGAAAAGGCGGGTTTTAACGATTTTTTCTAATGGCACATGTTGTGCATCAAGGGATGGGTATGAACAACAAAATCACATGGGTAATCATGGGTGTCATCGCGCTGATGATCTGGGGCAGCAAGAGTGCAAATTCTGTTGAACAACCGAAGACGCCTTGAAGTTGGACCGATGATCCGCCTTCGCCAAGCTACGGCGCGACGAGTCGGCGGCGGGACGGGGTCAGGTAAAGACCCCATGGCACCCCCGTGGAGATCTATTATCATGAAGTCATGAATATCCTATTGGTGATCATTGTTCTCCTGCTCTTGTTTGGTGGCGGCGGGTTTTATTTTGGCGGTCCGGTCATCGGCGGCAGCGGGATAGGCCTGTTGCTCGTGATCTGCCTGATCGTTTATATGATGGGTGGATTCCGGACAACCAGGAGATGAGGCGAGAGAGCGCAATCATCTTATATAATCTCAAATTCAGGCATGGGTAGAACACCTGATACCATAAATAATGGTTTGTCGGCAAAATCATCCCGGTCATGAATGAGGGAATCATATCAGTTGACGCCGCAGGTGCGGCATCCGTCCAGGCGCAGATAGATCCGCCGCGCCGGATCCTCGTTGTGGATGACCACACTGACTTGCGCCAGCTGAGCGTTGATGTGCTGGTGGACTCTGGTTATGACGTGGAAGCCGCCCAAGACGGCGCCGCCGGCTGGGAGGCACTCCAGGCGAAGAGTTACGACCTGGTGATCACCGATAATAATATGCCGAAGATGACCGGACTGGAGATGATCGAGAAACTGCGCTCCGCAGGAATGAAAGTTCCGATCTTGATGGCCACCGGGAGCCTGCCCCTGAATGAATTTGCCAGCAAACCGTGGCTCTATCCGGACGCCACCCTGCAGCGGCCATTCACCAGTGAGGCCATGCTGGAGACGGTGAAAAAAGTGCTGCACCGGGACGACAGTTACAACGCGCACATGAAGATGTTGCTGGCGATCAATCCGTGATTTTTTGAACTGGAAGCATTTATCCAATGGAAACCAAAGAACTTTTTAACCGCTGGCACGTCCTGATCGGCCAGCCGGAAAACACCGCGAACTTCCGGGAGGTTTTGCAGGAAAGACTGGATATTTTGCACCGGCTCAACGGGCTGGGAGAGCACATCATTGAAGGCCGGTCCATTGTCGCCGCCCTGGAGGAGACCAACGTTTTGATGAGGGAATTCGACCGGTCAAGCCTGGTCTGATCGAACAGATTTTTTATCATTTAGTGGCAACGCCATTTTTGCCAAGGCCATGGGAGGTTTTCCTGCTCCGCCCCGCCGGCCGGTCTTAAGTTTAGAAAAAGCATTAGTACGCCAAGGAGGATTGCCGGTTGAAAGTTAAAGAGTGGGGGACCGTGGGCCGATGATCGGCAGCATTCGCCAAAACTCAAAAATCCTCGCTCCGCACGTTCCGGCGACGTCTCAGGTTTAGACCCCATAGCGTCCGCGTGATATTCGGAGGATACTTGTGGCATGGCCAACCCGCAGACATTCCAAAGCCGCCGATGAAGATCACGTGCCCAATGCTGGCGGTGATGTCGGTGGTTTGCCTGATAATGGGCGGTCTATCGCTCCAGGCCGGCGCGCCTTCCGGGAGCAACGCCGCGCCCGCAACCGCATCGGCAACCAACTCAACCGGCAGCCACGCCGCACCGGCTTTGACCAATGCTGTTCCGGACAACCGCATCCTCATCATCGCTCCCAGTTCCATGCCGGTGGCCGCAGGCAAAGCGACGCTGACCATCGGCCCGCTCCAGCGGACGAACGGCGTTTACGCGGGCAGTTACCAGATCAAGGTATTTCCCTACTTCTTCCAGAATGAAACAGGCCGGCTGGCCATCCGAGTTCCCGATGATTCCCTGGCCGGGATCGACCAGGGCAAGGTCACGGCGATCATCGGGAACGCCACCACGAGCGGCAAGGGCGGCCGGAGCCGGCACATTGATGCCACGGTCAGCCCGGTGGACAGCCATGGCGGCATGCTCAAGCTGTGGTTCCTGGCGGGAAAAAGGAAGATGGTCTTCGAACCGGCATATCACTTTGAGGGGCCGGGGACGATAGCGAAAACGGATTAAGGCCGATGGCTGATGATCGACACCGATTAAAAGCTAAAGGCTGAAGGCTAAATGCTAAAGTGGGAGACAGCCGATGATCGGCCGCAAACGATGCAAATCACGATCGCAAAAATTTTCGCCCTGGTTATCGCCGTTGGATATGCCGTTTTTGCGTTCAGCTTTCAAGGGCTGAGCGGCTTGAAATGTTCTGCCGGAATCTTGCTTCCTTTGTCGTTCATCTGGTTTCCTGAAGAAATTGGAAGTCTGACCGGTTATTTCCGGTCCGGTTAAGGGAGCAGCGGGAGGCGCGGGGGAATGCGCGCTTGGAATGGGAACGGTTCGGCAAGGAGATCGAGCAGAAGCCGTTGCCGCCGAATCCGGCATTGAAGGCGGTGCGCTTGAACAAGGCGGAGCGGGAGGTGCTGGAGAGCATCCGGACGATGTGCCTGACCGAAAGGATCTATGGGAAGATGCCGGAGGAACGGCGGCAGCGGGACATGAAAGAGATGGTGGAAAGGATGAAGACCTGTGTGGCGGAGGATCCTTCCATTAAAAGGGTGCCGACTAAAAACCAGCGTGACGCTGGACCCAATCAGTTGGTGACCGACAGCGATTCGGAAGCACAATCTGAACAACAAAGTCGCGAAGACGCGAAGGGGGAGCCGGTGACTGGAGCCAATAAGGCTAATGACGAAATTCGAATGACGAATGACGAAAAGGGAAATCCGAAGGCCAAGGTTCAAAGGCCAAAATCTAACCACGAAAAACGCGAAAGACGCGAAAAGCAAAAGCCGGAAGTCAGGAGTCAGAAGCCAGAAGTCAGCAGGAAGAAGGAGGCAGTACAACCGGCCGTACCAGCAGCGGCGCCGGCTTCCAGTGCCAATCCGAATAATGATCCGGTGATGACGGCGGAGGAGGCGGAGGCGGCAAAGCCTGAATGGCTGCTGAATCAGGAACGGCATCAGCGGGAATGGCAGGAGCGAGGCGCGCGAGCTGATGCACGGTTAAGGGATGCGGCGGGGGAGGAGGATAATTGGTATAATCCGTATGCGGTTTAGGAAGGCTAAATTCTAAATTCTAAAGGCTAAAGTAAATGGCGAAAATCGAATGACGAATGAATGCGGAAGCCAAAAAAGGTTTCAGGGTTAAGGTTTCAGGTTTCAGGAATCTTACCGTGTTTAATCCGTGTAAATCGGTGGCTAAGACCGCCTCACTTCACCTACAGCGGCATCAGGGCGAAGGTCGAGAAGATCAAGCCGAGCACGATGAGGATCCAACTCAGGGGCGAAGTGCCGTATTCCAGGACGGCTTGGGCCGGTTGGCGGGGATGCACGAAGACGGTGACTTGCTGTCCGACGGGATAGCGCGCAATGACGGCATCGGCATCGAAGTCTGTGCCCGAAACGTAATTGCTGATGCGGCGTTGGGTGGAGCGGCAGGGTCGTCCGTCCACGAAGTATTCATACTCAATAACCGGGAGATATTCCCTCCTGCGCTGGCCGGGGGGGACATACACGGTTTTGGAAGTTCTTTCGGCGGAGACGATGGTTCCCGGCACCTGGCGCCATTTGCGCGGAGCGATTTCGCGACAAAGCTGCCAGAGGCCGAACGCGAGCACCGGCAGGCCGAGGCACAGCATGAACAACATGAAGTCGCGCGCGGCAAGGGACATGGGGAGAAGGCTAAGGGCGGAAGGCAAAATTCTAAAGGCTGAAAAAGGTTCGGGTTTCAGGGCAGGGAAAGTGGAAAACAGGCAAGGCAACGCTGGACAAAATTTCAAAGGAGGCTACTTTTTGGTCATGGGCATCGTTGTAAAATCAAGAAATGGAAATACTGCGAGGGGGCGAGTGGCCGCGAGGAGCGGCGTTCTGTCGCGCCGATCCCGTACACGTTTTTACAAGAAAACCCGGGTTCTGACTTCGCAAGTCCACGGCGAAAAGAAGAAGCCCGCACTAGGGCGCCACAACCGGCCCGGGTTGGTCCAGCGGAGAAGTTTGCGCATAGCTGAATCCAATTTGCGCCGGACCAAGAAATCGGACGATGCCCTGGTCAAGCTTTTAAAGAATTTTCAGAAATTAACTTTCTGAGATGAGTCTTAGGGTATTTAAATCGGCAGAAGGGACGCTGGCGGTTGAAATTTCCAGTCCGGAACTGAAGTCCTCTCTCAAATGGTTTGTGCCACTCTATTCCGAGGGCGCAAATGAACTTCAAGGAATTGAGCCGGTCGATCTGGTCAAAGTGACCTACGGGAACAAGATTTTTTACGTGCCTTTCTTCCTGGTCCGCACTGTTCAAATCGAAGGCGGCAGCACAGCAGTGGCCGGATCGCTGGGTTACGAAGATTCCATCAATGTGCTGAACAATATCTATGACCGTTTGGCCTATGATGCGCTCTCAGCGGCGAAGGCTCCTAAAAAGCGGCCCGCTTCATAAAAATGAATTTTCCGGTCTTCTCGGAACTGGCTTCGCGGTAATTCGTGCAATTCGCGTCAACATCGGGTGACACTTAAAAAGTTATTCGCAGGGGGCGGTTCTCCCTTTGCAAAACTTGACGGGCGGTTTAGATTCGTAGCGTTGAGCAACGAACATTCCATATCGGCCTACTGGTCGGACGGCCTGGATGAAGAGGGCCTGGCGGACTGGGCGCGGCGGTTGCGCACGCGGTTGCGCGCGCCGGAGGTTTCGCTGGGGCTGGTGTTCATGTCGCCGAAGTTTTTCCCGCATTCGCAACAGGTGCTGGAGATCTTGCGGGTGCATGCGCAGATCCCGCTGCTGGTGGGTTGCTCGAGCAACGGCGTGATCGCCAATGCGGAGGAGATCGAATCCGCCGGCGGGCTGGTGCTGGGGTTGTATTCGCTGCCGGGCGCGAAGTTGACGGGCGTGCGGTTCACCCAGGATGAGGTGGAGGCGGCGGCCGGGGATAAAGAGTATTGGCCGACGGAAACGAAGCTGAAGCCGGAGGCGGTCAATGGCTGGCTGACGTTCATCGATCCGTTTCACCTGGATGCGGAGGCATGGCTGCGTTCCTGGCAGCAGGCGTATCCGGAGCTGCCGGTCTTTGGCGGGCTGGCGACGGGAAATTTTCCCGAGCCGCTGACGCAGGTGTATCTGGATGGCGAGGTGTACGAGGACGGCGGCGTGGCGATCGCGGTGGGTGGCGGGGTGGAGCTGGCGGGCGTGGTCTCGCAGGGCTGCACACCGATCGGCGAGACGTGGACGTTGACGCGCGTGAACCAGAACCTGATCCATTTCATCGGCAACCGGCCGGCGTACACGGTGCTGGCGGAGACGGTGAATCAATTGCCACCGACGGAACAGCAGCAGGCGAAGGGCAATCTGTTCATCGGCCTGGTGGTGAACGAATATCTGGAAGATTTTCATCGCGGCGATTTTTTGGTGCGCAATCTTTTGGGCGGCGATCCGAACAGTGGCATCCTGGCGGTGGGGGCGTTGCCGCGGACGGGCCAGACGATCCAGTTCCAGCGGCGCGACGCGGCGGGGGCGACGCAGGAGATGCGGGAGCTGCTGTTGCGCACGCAGGATGGCTTGAAGGAAAAGGTGATCTTCGGAGGTTGCCTGGTCTGTTGCAACGGACGGGGGCGCAGTCTTTTTGGCCGCCCGAATCATGACACGGATCTGGTGCAGGAATATTTTGGCGACCTGGGCCTCTCGGGATTTTTTGCGAATGGCGAGATCGGGCCGGTGGCGGGCAAGAATTTTCTGCACAGTTATACGGCTTCGCTGGCGTTGTTTGTGAAAAAGTAAGCGCACTTCGCCATTGCTTTTGCGCAGGGAGCCGCCATCCTACCACCCCATACAAAGCTGTGCCTGACGAACATTCGAATTTAAATCCATCGACCCCGGCGCGACGCGCAGCGGGTGCCGCTGGACGCCGCCGCGGACGCCGTGGCGGCAGGGGTCGCACTCGTGGCCGCGCTCCGCGCCCGACTGCCGCCGAAACCACTTCCCCCGAAATGACACCCGGAATTCCGCCGGCCGAGGACGCGCCGCCGCAACATCTGGACGCGCCCGAAGCCGAAGGCGATACGGCGGGCGGTTTCCGCGAGCCGCATCCGGAAGAACCGATGGGCGCGGAGGGTGAGACTTTCGCCGCGCCGGAAACGCCGGCCGAAGGCGGACCGGAATCCAGCCAGGAATCTGCCGCGGAACAACGCGCGCCGGAGCGGCCGCAGGAACGGGATCCTGAATTTCGCGGCCCGGAATCGGCCCAACCACCGGCGCGTCCGCAGGAACATCGCGGCCGTCACGAGCAGCATGAACCGCATGGCCGGCGTGAGCATCGGGAGCACCGCGAACAACGTGAGCAGCGTGACTATCGCGAACAGTCGCGTCGCCCGGAACCGCAACGACCACAAGAGCGTCCGCAGCAGTGGACGAAGCCGGCGGATTTTCGTCCGGCAGAAGGTTCGGCGATCCATCAAGCGGTGTTGCACGCGACGGAGATCGCGGAATCGCTGAAGCATACGATCGATCAGCTCGATGAGATCCTCGAACTGGTGGAACTGGCCGAGCGCCAGAAGCTGGCGGACGAGCGCGAGATCGAGGAATTGCGCCGGGCGTTGCGCCGCATCCAGCCGCCGCGTTTTCAATCACCACCGCCCCAGCAGCAGCAGCGTGACCCGCGTCGCGATGACCGGCGGGATGATCGCCGGCATGATCCGCGCCGCGAGGAACATCGCGGGTCGCGCGGACAGCATCGTCCGGAGGCGGCACCGCATCCGCAGGACGAGCCGCACGGGCAACCGGAGCCCAGCCAGTCCGAGCCGGAATCGCCGCGCGAACCGCACGGGGAGTAGGGGCGGGCGCTGAGGGCGTTGAACGCCAGCGATATCATATATGTAGGGCAGGCTTTCCAGCCTGCCGGTGACGAGACATTCCTGTCTCGTGTCCATGAGTTCATCTTACCAACAACTGCTACTATGAATCTAGCAGACCGACAACATCAGTTCGTCACCCAGCTTACGGCGCTCAAGCACGGGCAGGACCGGCTGGCATTGCTGGTGGCGCGGGCGAAGGAACGTCCGCCGCTGGCCAAAGAATTGCGCGGGCCGGAAAATCTTCTGCCCGGCTGTCTCGCCAAGTTGTGGCTCATCGCGAAGTTCGCCGACGGGAAGTGCTTCTTCGATTGCGATTCCGATTCGCTGGTGGTGAAAGCCATTGCGGGATTGTTGTGTGACATCTACAGTGGTTCGACACCGGTGGAGATCCTGGCGCATAGTCCCGATTTTCTGGCGCCGCTGGGCATCACGCAGCATCTCACGCCGAACCGGCGCAACGCGCTCTCGCGAGTGTGGGACCGGATCCGGGAGTTTGCGAAGGAGCAGAAAACATGAAACTGGAACTGAACAAGAAAAGTATCATGTGGGTGGTGATCGTTTCGGCGGTCGCTGGCGTGCTGTGTGCGATTTTCTTTCCAGCTCTGAAATAAATCCCAGCCATGAACTTTTACGACGCGCACAATCATTTGCAGGACGATCGCTTCGGCGGGTGGCAGACGGAGTTGCTGGCGACGTGCGCGCAGGCGGACGTCAAGCGGATGGTCGTGAACGGCGCGTGCGAATCCGACTGGCCGCAGGTGCTCGCGCTGGCGAAGGCGAGTCCGCTGGTGCTGCCGAGCTTCGGTTATCATCCCTGGTATCTGCACGAGGCCACGCCGGATTGGCTGGCCAATCTGGAGAAGCATCTGGACACCGTGCCCAGCGCCGTGGGTGAGATCGGTCTGGATCGATGGAAACCGGAATTGTCGTACGACCGGCAGGAGGAATTTTTCATTGCTCAACTGCGCGTGGCGGCGGAGCGGAATCTGCCGGTGAGCATCCATTGTTTGCAGGCGTGGGGCCGCATGTATGAATTGTTGAGCGCGCATCCGCGTCCGGCGCGCGGTTTTGTGCTGCACAGTTACGGGGGGCCGGAGGAGATGGTTTGCCCGCTGTTCAAGCTTGGCGCGTACTTCAGTTTTCCGGGTTACTATTTGCAGGAGCGCAAAGAACGCCAGCGCGAGACCTTCAAGGAGATCCCGCTGCATCGGGTGCTGATCGAGACCGATGCGCCGGACCAGCCGTTGCCGCCGGAGAAGGTGCTGCATCCGCTCACGGATGCGGCGGGCAAGTCGTTGAATCATCCGGCGAATCTGCCGGCGGTGTATCAAGGGCTGGCGGAAGTTTTGGACGAATCCGTGGACTGCCTGGCGCAACAAGTGGAAGTGAATTTTCAGCGTATCTTCGGCGGTTTGTGAAGCGGTCGGTCGGTTGGTTTGCGATGTTGGTGAACCTGTTGCTCTGGTTCCCTCTCTTCGCCAGCGGAGCGCGAGGAAGAGGAGCAATTGATCAAATCGCGTATATCCAAAGAAAGCTCAGTACCACCTCTCCCCGACCCTCTCCCCCAATTATCATTGGCGGAGAGGGAGGCCGAAATCGCAGGTAGCACCGAGTTCCAATGAAAACGGTCAGCTCACCAAAATTTCAAACCGTTTCGCGGCGGCGTCCCATTGCGCGGAGTCCTGCGGCGTGAAGGTTTTCAGGTCAAAGGAATTGCGGACGATCTCCCGCGCAGTTTCGTGGGAGTCGATGTGGCCCAGCGCCATGGCTTGCACGAGGATGTTGCCCAGCGCGGTGCATTCGGTGGGACCGGCCAGCACGGGGAGGTTCAGCGCGTTGGCGGTGAGCTGGTTCAACAGCCCGGCCTGGCTGCCACCACCGACGATGTGCAGGCGTTCCATCTTCCTGTCGGTGAGCCGTTCCAACCGGCGCATGGTGAGGCGATAGAACAGCGCGAGGCTTTCATAGATGCAACGCACGTACGCGCCGTGCGTGGCGGGCGCGGGCTGGTTCGTTTCCTTGCAGAACTCGGCGATCTTCCTGGGCATGTCATCGGGGCTCAGGAAACGCGGGTCATCCGGGTTGATGAGTGTGACGAGCGCCGGCGAATCCGTGGCCATCTTTTCCATGGTGGCATAATCGTATTTCTTGCCTTCCCGGGTCCATTGGCGGCGGCATTCCTGGACGATCCAGAGGCCGACGATGTTCTTGAGCAGGCGCACGGTGTTGCCGCAGCCGATCTCGTTGGTGAAACCCATGGAACGGGATTGTTCGTTGATGACCGGCTGCGGCCATTCGACACCCATGAGCGACCACGTGCCGGAACTGAGATACGCCCAGTTCTCGCCGCTGGCCGGAATCGCCGCGACCGCCGCGCCAGTATCGTGCGAACAGGTGGCGATGACTTCGATCTCCGCCATGCCCGTTTCTTTGCACAGGTTTTTCTTCATCGGCCCGAGGCGCGTGCCGCTGTCACAGATCGGCGCAAAGAGATCTTCGCGCAGGTTGAGCACGCTGAGCAGTTTCTTTGACCACGTCTCGGTGATGGGATTATACAATTGCGTGGTGCTGGCAATGGAAACTTCGTTGCGCGCCACACCGGAGAGGAAGAAGTTGAACGCGTCGCCGATGAGCAGCAACGTCTTGGCGCGCGCGAGTTGCTTGGGATCTTCCGCCGCGAGCTGATAGAGGGTGTTCAGCGCCATGAACTGGATGCCCGTCTCCGCGTAGATGGTGGACCAGTCCACCTTGGACTTCACATTTTCCACGCCGCCGGCCGTGCGTGAATCGCGATAGCACCACACGGGTGGCAGGACGAGTCCGCGTTCGTCGTAGAGCACATAATCCACACCCCACGAATCCGTGCTGATGCTGGCGATGGGCAGATTCTTGGCGGCGGCCTTGGTGAGCGCGACCTTGAGTTCGTTGAAAAGACTCTCGATGTTCCAGTGCAACGCGCCGCTGGTCTTCACCGGACCGTTGGGAAAACGATGGAGCTCTTCCAGGGAAATTTTACCGTCGGCCAGTGTGCCGAGCATGAGACGTCCGCTTTCCGCGCCAAGGTCGCAGGCCAGATAATATGTGGGCATAAATCGTGTGCGCGCATTTTAAGGCAAGCGCGGACGGTGTCAAAAATGTTCTCGGTTGTAGTGGAGCGCGGGTCTGTGACCCGCAGCAAACATGATTTGCCGAATGCATACTCTTTCAGTTTGATATCAACAAACCCGTTGCTCCGGTTCAGGTGGCCGACTGCTAAGTCTCCTTGTGCATTCGCGTGATTCCGGTACTTTTCAATGAATATATGACCGGCCTGCTTGCTGCCGCACCTGCTGGCATTCAGGGAAATCCCGCGATCATCCTGGCGATCTTTGTCATCACCTACGCGGGCATCGCCATGGGCCGTTTCCCGGGCCTGAAACTGAACCGCACCGGCATCACCTTGCTTGGCGCCATCGCCGTGCTGACCTTTGGCGGCCTGACCACAAGCGACGCCGTCGCGTTCATCAACTGGCCCACCATCCTGCTGCTGTTCGGGTTCTTCGTCATCTCGGCGCAACTACGCTTGTCCGGCTTTTATGATCGCGTGGCCGGCGGCATTTCGGCGCGACTGGAACACCCCGCATGGTTCATGCTCGTGCTGATGGTGGTTGCGGGTGGACTTTCCGCCGTGCTCAACAACGACATCGTAGCCTTCGTCTTCACGCCCATTGTCGGTTCAGCCCTGATGCGGCAACGGCTGAATCCCATTCCCTACCTGATCGCGCTGGCGATTGCCACGAACATCGGCGCGGCGGCCACGCTCATCGGCAATGCGCAAGGCATCATGATCGGCCAGATCGCGCACCTAAGCTTTGCGAGTTATCTGCTATGGGCGGCTGTGCCGGTGGTGGCGGCGATGGCGGCGGCGTTTGGCATCATCTGGTGGTTGTCGCGCCGGCAGGTGGAAATTGCTTTGGCCACGCACGTCACAGCGGATTCGGGCGAAGAATCCTATCCCTTCGATCGCTCGCACACCATCAAAGGCCTGGTGATTCTCGTGGCGGTCATCGGCATGTTCTTCACGTCCGTGCCCAAGGAGATCACCGCGCTGGTCGCGGCCGGCATCCATCTGGCCAGCCCGAAATTCCGCACGGAAGACCTTTTGAAACAGGTGAACTGGTCCATCCTCGTCTTGTTCATGGGCTTGTTCGTGGTGACTGGTGCGTTTCAAAGCGCCGGCTACGGCACGCAAGTCGCGCAAGAGCTGGCGCGCGCCCATTTCAATCTGAATTCTCCGTACACCCTCGCGCTGACCACCGCCGGGCTGTCCAATCTCATCGGCAATTCCGGCACGGTGATGCTGCTGCTTAAGCTCGTTGACCTGAGCCATCCCACAACCGCGTATGTGCTGGCGGCGGCGAACAGTTTCGGCGGCAACCTGCTGCTCATCGGCAGCGTGGCGAACCTCATCGTGATCCAGCAGGCGCGCACGCTGGGCATCCGGATCGGTTTCATGGATTTTGCCCGATTCGGCGTGCCCCTGACGGCGGCTGCGCTCACCATATTGCTGTTGTGGGTGGCGTTTTTGTCATTAGTGAACTAATTCTCATCTAAAAGACGCCCAATCGTCACATTTTTGACACATGGCTGTGACACAATTCGGGCAACCATGCACGTTCACATTTTAACTTGGCGATAAGTTGAGCTGTATTCGACTCGAGCGATTCATGAAACGAACCCTGTTGTTGTGTTGTTTGGTCTTGTCCGCGCACGTTGCGACCGCGGATGAAACCCATTTTCTGCCCGGCCATCTGGCCGTATTGCGCGCCGGCGACGGCATTGTGCCCCTGCGTCTGAAGCAATCGCCGGTCTTCGTGGATGAATTCGATCCCGCCAAGCTTAACGCCCAACCGCTGCTCACCGTAAGCATTCCCACCAATGGCGCGAACAGCTTTTTCTTCAACGGCCACGCCGCCACCGAAGGCACGCTCACCCGTTCCTCCGACCACAAGCTGCTCACGTTCGGCGGTTATGGCGGCAACCTGTTGTCCGTGGACGGCACCGCCTCCCGCACCGGCATCCAGCGCGGCATCGCCACTGTGGACGGTGCTGGCGCCATCCATACCATCCTCTACCCGAGCGACGCTTCCAACACCAAGATGAACCCCCGCGGCGCGGTCACCGACGGGAACAACAATTTCTGGGGCTGCGGCAATGCCAACGGCACCTTCTATCTGAACACCGGTTCGCAGAAAGATCCCGTCCGTTTCACCGCCATGCCCAACAGCCGCGCCATCAAGATCATCAACGACGCGCTCTACACCAGTTTGAACCAAGCCGATGCCGAGGCCGGCGATGAAACCGCCGGCATCTACAGTTTTGCCCCCCGCGCCCTGCCACAACTGGCAGGCACCTCCGTGAAACTTGTGGTCCCCGCCGCTGCCAGCTATCAGAATATCGTGTCCTTTGACCTGAACCCCGCCGGCGACACTGCCTATCTGGCCGATACCTCTGCGGGCATCCAAAAATATGTGAAATCCGGCGGTGCTTGGAAGCTGGCTTATAACATCGCCATCCCGCAGACCATTCCCGCCAGCGACAACCACGCCGCCGGCTGCTTCGGCCTCGCCGTGGATTTCAGCGGCGCGAATCCCATCATCTACGCCACCACTACCGAAGGTTATAGCGGCGCGGCGAATTCCAACCGCGTCGTCCGCGTGGTAGATACCGGTGCCAACGCCACCGTCACTACCATCGCCCAGTCCACCAGCACCAACATCGTCTACCGCGGCCTCGAGTTCACTCCGAATTGATCCCTCTGCTGGTAGGGCGGTGCTGCCGCGCCGCCCCATTGTTGATTAGTAACCCGCGCCAACTGCGGGATGGCATTCGTCCTATTGGTTTCATCTGTCCTATCCCAGCCAATTTTGCTCCCTCCGTCTTTGGAATCAAAGTGTCTGATTTTAACCTTCAGATTTCAATTGAATGAACGGTCATCCGCGAAATTCGCGGCAACAAAAACCTGCTCTCCAGTCTCCGGGCGATGCGTCTTGGCCGCAAGGCCACGCAATCCCCCAATTTAAACGCCGGCGCAGTGATCACCCAGGCGATGAGCAACAGGACAAACGCGGAAAAGCTGAGCATGTGGGCAATCATTTTCATGTCTTGTTCCATGTTTATTTCCACAAGCCCCTAATGATGCCGATATTCATACTATTCAGATTACCGCAGCAGCCCGGCTTTTGATATGGGGTGTTATCCGGTGTCCATGATTCCGTCCTTTCCGTCATTCGGCCTAAAATTCTTCTGAATTCTGACTCCCTGCCCTGTGAATCCTCTGCGTCTCTGCGTCGAATAAAACCCACCCTGTTCCCGCTAGATGTGATTCCGCTACCCCATAAACCTCTTGACTTGATCCGTAGAATTACTTATACAAGATAGTCCATTCTTTAATTCAGAAAATTAGATTGGCCGGTCGGGGGGATGGATCAATGAAGACAAGCAAGGGCAATGGGTTTTGGGCAACAGCTGATGCGATTCCTAGGCTGCACGGCATTTTTTATCTCCAAACATTCCGATTCTTCTCGCCTGTTGTTTTATCCGGCGCTTTTCTGCCGTTGCCGATCACAGGATTGCCATCATGACTTGAAAACGATTTGCCGGTCGGCATCGTAAAAATGGAGGGGTATCGTTATGGCTGAAGATAATTCCGAAGGGGGAAGTCCGTTTCCCCTGAACTTAAACACTATCCTGGCGGTCGTGACATTGGTCGGGGGATTATGGCTCGTTTCGCATAAACTTGCCAGCGACCGGCCGGTGGCATCGCCCGGTTCGGCCCAGCCTTTTCCCGGAGAACAGACCCTGGCGGCCCGCTTGTGGGAAGATCCTTTCAAGAGCCCGGATGCGGACAATTCCAGCGACGAGACCCGGACGAATTGGGAAGCCTTGATTGATCAGATCCAGGAACGAAGCGAGGGCACCAATCATGTGCTGCTATTTCCGGTGATGCTGGGCGGTGGTCAATATAGTGAAGACCAGGAAAGCCGTATCCGGAGCCGTTATGCCATTGTCTCCGCTTTGCTCCAGTCAGGCTTCGCGCCGGACGATGCCGAGCATATCGGCTCCCTTCAGATCTCCTGGCCAACCCAGCACGAGGTTAAATCTTTAAAAAACCACAAAAATCCTCCGCTCACGAAATTCTGGAAAGATCGCCAGGAACTGAACTTCACCTCCTCTGCCACCATGCAGTTGCGATACGAATGGTATCGTCCGCGAACCTTCTTCCCGCGCAACGACCGGGAGAAATCCGCCCCCGCTGTCCTGGTGCTCTGGCTGGACGACAGTTTTTTCGAAGATGACCCTCTGCTGCGGTTGCCGCTTCTGCTGGAACCTTTGATCGGCTCAAACCCTGATACCCAGGTGTCATTCATCGGCCCCCGGCGATCCTCCACGCTTCGGGCCATGTTGCCGGGACGGCTGTCCGGCGTGCCACCACTGTCGAATGTTGCCAATCAGTCCCTATGGTCGCCGGCCTCGAATATATTGAGCCGCATTGATGTCTATTGCGCCACCCCCAGCGTCATGGACGAAGTGCTAGTGACCGAAACCAACCTCCATGACATCCCGCGCGAAGCCGTGAAAAGGGAGATGAGGACGAATGGCGTCAAATCGTTCCATAATTTCACCGCGACGGACCGACAACTCGCTCGCGAATTATTCGATGAGCTGGCGTCGGATAATATTGAACTGACCAACCCCAAAAACCATCTGGTGTTGATTTCGGAAAGCGACACTTTTTACGGACGAATGCTCTCGCTCACCTACGCGGCTGAATTGAAGGCCCGGCAGACTACCAATCAGACCAGCTGTGCCGATTTTGTGACCAATTGGATGGCAGAGGCCAACGATTGGCCTACAAATTTCCATGCTTTCGCCTATCTGCGCGGATTGGACGGCCAGACGATCGGGCCCAACCAGGGAGCCGGAGACAACACCGGAGCAAAGGACGCCGGGCAATCGCATCCGGCCACCCTGGATGATCTCCGCAATTGGACGCCGGACGCCAACAAGGCCGAAGGCCAGGCGCAATTCGACTACTTGAGCCGGCTGGGCGGTCAATTGGCCGGTCTACAAAACTACCTGAGACGGGAAAAATCCGGAGACATCAAAGCGGTGGGCATCGTTGGCAGCGATGTCTACGACACATTACTCATCTTGCAGGCCCTCCGTCATCAGTTGCCGGACGCCGTTTTTTTTACCACCGATCTTGACGCCCGGTTTCTCAACCCCACCGAAGCCCCTTGGACGCGCGGCTTGCTCGTGGTGAGCGACTATGGATTGAGCCTTCACCCGAAATTGCAAGGCAGTGTGGCAGCCTTTCGCGAAAGCGCGCAATCCGCCCAATTCGCCGCCGCCCTTGCTGCCTTGGGCAACGAATCCCTCACGAACCTGGCCTATGTTTCACCCCGCCGATTTAAGATCGGCAAGCAGGTGGCCGTTGATTGGAGCGTCTCCAACACCTCGCTGGCTGCAGTAGGTGATACTAATGGCCTCTGGCTTCACCCGCTGACTCCAGGCGAAATTGGGAGGTCCGCTGCTGGCACCGCCACGCTTCTGGCCTGGGGTTGCCTCGGATTTGCGATCCTCATCGGAGCCTGTTGCTTTTTGCCCCCGCTTCGCCGCCTGACCTTTGATGGTTTCCATTTTTGCGGTGAAATTCTCGAGTATACCGAAGAAGACTTCGGCGGACCCGACGGGGCCGCCAGTCTGTTAAAAAAGATTCGATCCAACGCCGATCCTGTTTCCCTCTGGTTGTGGGATAACCTGCCCAAAAAATCTGCACATTCGGCAGCCAATGTTGGTGATGAAAACGCTGACAACGATCTTTCCCCGGCCGAAGCTCTGGCGAAGCAGGCCAATCGGATTCTCCGGGACAAAAAACTGATCAAAGAATTTTGGGGAGCACCAAAGTCTGTCTCTCGTGGCGGGTGGATCATGAAAATGATCGGCTCGACCCAATTGTCGGAACGCCTGCACGCGCGCCGTTGCTTTGACCAGTTCCTGCTTGAAGCCATGCCACCTGGCAAAGAGAACCAAAACGACAAAAAAACCAAAGCCGATGATGTCGGTGATATCAATCGCGCCAGCGCCAGTGCCCGAAACGCCACCATGGAAATATTCCGGCTACGATATTGGCGGCTGCGCTTTTATTGGTTGTGGGGCGGGATTTCAACCGTCCTCTGCTGCCTGCTGGCCGGCACGATCTGGCAAAACACATTCGATCTCCCGACCGGCGAGCCCTTCAGCCTGACCAGTGGCGTTAGTGCCTGGCCGGGTGGGATTCTTCGCCTGCTGGCCATCATTTTCACCGTTTGGTTCGTGTTCCAGTTGTATTACCGGATGCGCGAAACTTATTTCTCGTTGACCCGGCAATTCCGGCTCACCATTCCGTCGGAAAAGGCGGCATTCGGCCTCAATTGTATTTGTCACCAGGTGTTCTTCTTCTTTCAACCGTTAAAAGAACCGGAGGCTGACAATACGGTTTCGGTTTCGGATCTGTGGATGGAACACTACCAGAACGGCCGGTTCTTGTGCCGGCTCATGCGCATCATCCTGCCCTTTGCATTGTATGTGGGCATCTTGGCGGTGATCTGCCAGTTGACCGGCGCATCGTTTGATGAACCGGTGCGTGGAACCACGGCTCGCGTGTGGAATGGCTGCCTCATGAACATTGCCGGCCTGGGATTCATCGCCCTCGCTTTTCTCACCGTTGATTCGGCACTGATCTGCCGCCGCTTCATCCTCGAACTCGGCCGGCGATCCGTCGAGTACCATGCGGTCACGCGCCAATATTTTTCACGGGAGGCCGGCAACATCGACCTGCGTTACATTGATGGCTGGATCGGCCTTCAATTGATCGTTGAATTGACCGAGCAGGTTGGCCGTCTTGTCTATTATCCCACGGGCATCCTCCTGCTATTGCTGCTCGCGCGCAACGGTTGGTGGGACACCTGGACCTGCCCTCCGATATATGTGCTGGTCTTCGGGTTGAACCTGTTGCTGGCGCTGGCCAGTGTTTTTATCCTCCAGCGCACGGCCAAAAACTCGAAGACCAGGGCCGAGGCAAAGTTGGCGACGGAAGCTAAACGGCTCCAGGCGAAAACCGCGCGCAGTTCGGCGGAAAACGACGCTAATCAAGCCGCGCAACTCTTGGAAGAGATGCACCAGTTGCGGCGCGGCGCGTTCGTCCCCTTCTGGGAGAACCCCATTGTCACCACCCTCTTCGCCTCCTCCGGCGGCATCACCATCCTGCAGATCCTGATCTGGGCCATGGGCAAATAGACGCTCACGGCTGTGCCCAGCCGCTAGGTTCTTGACTCCTTGCAGGGGAAAATTTATACTATCAAAACTTTGGTTGGTGGTCGTAGCTCAATGGTAGAGTCCAAGCTTGTGGAGCTTGTTGTTGCGGGTTCGAATCCCGTCGGCCACCCCATTTCCTTCAAAATTTGATTTCCTAACTGCTGCCAATTATTGGCCACTTTTTTTGTACTCTTTCCTCAATTCCACCATCCGTTCGTCCAGATGCTCGGACCAATAATCCATGATTCGTTTCACATCACCCCACGTGCCATCAAATTTGCTGCGCAGGGCCTTTGTGCCCACGCGGCGATCCACCACGGCCGCGATTCGCTGGCCGGTCGCGCCGTCGAGAAATTCTCCTTCCACCTGCGCTTCGCCCACGCCGACACCAGAGCCGAACACCACTTTTTTCGCCAGGTTCGCCGCCCGGCCATAAGGGATGATGGTCGTGACCAGATTCGCCACCGGCCGGGATTTTTTGGCTTCCGTGATGGCGCAATGGATCACCAGCACATCCGGCCCGCGCTGATCTGCCAGGTGGAAGTCCCGGGCGAGATTGGTATGCAGCGACGTGTAAAAGAAATTCACGAGCAACTCCTGGTCCTCCTGGCTCAGTTTGCCCAATTTTGAGTCCGGATCATCCGAGTGCCACAATTCCACCGGTTCGATGTAAACCGCATGATATTTGTTCCAGTCCACTGAGCGATCCACGTACACCAGCTTGGCTTCCTTCCCCGGTTTCAACTGGGAGTAATCCCCCAGAAAACCGGATTCAGTGACACTCCGCGCATGTTCCGTGGTGGAGCACGAGGTTACGGTGAACAGCAAAGCGATGGCGCAAGCGGCCAGCAGACTCTTGGTTTTGATGGTTCCAATAGGTAGGTTCATGACTTTTAATTCAGCTTTTCTGAAACTCCGGATGTGGCGGGCGAGAACACAGCCCGCCAAATCGTTAAGCCTTTTTAAAACCTTGGCAACAACAAACCGCCAGCACCTCGTCGGTACGAAAGTTCCATTGTAAAAGCTGTTTTCTCCGGCAATATCCGCCCCATGAAATCAAAGTCAGCACTGACTCCGGACCGTATCATGCAATTCGCATGGGGTTACGCGCCCACGCTCGCCATCGAAGCCGCCGTGCAACACGGCATCTTCGATCTGCTGGACCAGGGCCCGCAGACCACCGAACAGATCGCCAAGCGGACCAAAACCTCGCTGCGCGGCGTGCATGGCATCGTGGACCTGCTGGTCAGTTTCAATCTGCTTCAGCGCCAGGGCCAGCGGCTGGCGCTCACGCCCGAGAGCGCGACTTTTCTCGTGTCCACCAAGCCCGCTTTTTACGGCGCACTTTACCGGCACATCAGCAGTCAGTTGCTGCCGGGGTGGCTGCAATTGAATGAGATCGTCCGCACCGGCCGGCCGGCCAAAAAGGTCAATGCCCGCAAGGACGGCGCGAAGTTCTTTGAGCAGTTTGTCGAATCACTGTTTCCCCTCAGCTTTCCCGCAGCCTCGGCTCTCGGCCAGCATCTGAAGATTGCAAAGACGCGTTCGCCGATCAGCGTTCTTGATATTGGCGCTGGCTCGGGTGTCTGGAGCATCGCCGTCGCCAAACAATCGCCGCTCGTAAGCATCCGCGCGGTGGACTGGGCGCCGGTATTGAAAGTGACCCAACGCATCGCGGCGAACCATGGTCTGGCCAAACGCCTCACCATTGCGCCGGGAGATTTCT
>Ga0206902_10072_pt1 | contig 28643 bp, 27 predicted proteins | sample Alteio_BWOrgHeat_44_FD_153242 | JGI IMG/M metagenome (GOLD analysis project Ga0206902, IMG submission 153242) | Enriched cells from forest soil in Barre Woods Harvard Forest LTER site, Petersham, Massachusetts, United States -... | ecosystem: Environmental > Terrestrial > Soil > Temperate forest >... | reverse complement strand
AGTCTCTGGCGATGCCTTGCTCGACAATTGCGATTGTAAAAAAGGCCTCTCCATTCGCGGTAACCTCAAGGCAATACATTCCACATTGAATGATCTCTCCATCTCTACCACCGAGTTCACACTCAATGACTCAATCGTCAATAATATTAAAATCATGCAAGACGGATCCCGTTTAACTGATCAAAATCTTTATCTAAATAACTCCACTGTTAAAGGCGATATTTCTTTCGAGTCTGGTAACGGTAAAATTCACATCAAAGGAAATACAAAAATTACCGGAAAAGTTAAAGGCGCTGTTACCATTAAAGAGTAATAATTCAGGGCAGCAATCTTGATCTAACGCTTTAACTCTCCAATCCTAGCAACAACGCCTCCATAGGAACCTGTTTTGCAGCCGATAAGACTTTCTTCACAAAAAGACTCCGATGGCAATCAGTAGGTCCACGTTCCTGGATGGCTGATCGATGTTCCTGCGTTGCATATCCCTTATGAATTTCTAAACCATATCCAGGATACTCTTGCGCTAACTGTTTCATTAATCGGTCTCTCATTACTTTTGCAATAATCGAAGCCATTGCAATTACCAAACTCTTGCCATCTCCCTTCACAATTGCTTCATGCACATACAATAATTTCTTAATCGGCTTTCCATCAATGATGATTTTTGTTCGCGTGGACGATGGTTCTTCCCATTTATTCCAGAGCGGCAAATCTTCTTCTATCCTTGTTGGCCAAATAGCAGAAGGAATTTTATCTAATAACTTTTCTACGACTCGGTGCATTGCAAGTCCACTTGCGCTAAAAATATTAAACGTATCAATTTCCTTCACACTTGCCTGTGCCCAAGCAAATTTTATCCAACCTTTATTTTGCCACTCCTCAAATTCTAGATATAAAGTTTCCCTCAATGCTTCCGGTACTTGTTTCGAATCGTTCACTTCGCTAATGATGCCTTTCTCCTTCACAATCTGAAAGTCTTTGTCCACAAACACCCCCGCTGCAACAACGGGCCCCGCTAAACACCCTCGTCCCGATTCATCAATACCAATTAAACCGGGGTAAATATTTAGAATCTTCTGGTCGAAACTCTTTAGAGACATAACACTATTTAGCCTTTCTTTTAGCTGCTTTCAGTTGCTCAACAATTTCACTCGCTGTCTTAAAATGAGTCTTAGCAAAATCTTCTAAAGCATCCTCCCCCATTTGCTCTATAATCTTTTTGCCCAATTCTTTTACTTTTGGGTCACTGGCGCCTTTTGGCAGTTCCTCCCCATAGAGCTGTGAAAGCTTTTGCATTTGTCGTAGATACTCTGCTCGCGCTAAAATAGAAGCCGCTGCAACGACAGGATCTCTTTCTGCCTTCGTTTCCATCCGAATCTCTATAGGGTTATTTTTAAAATAACTCTGAACTAATGGCTCCTTTGTAAATTGGTCCAACATCGCCCATGGCACTATTCTACGCTTGAGAGCCTCTTCCAATGCCTTAGCATGGAACCATGCCAACAATTTATTAGTATTAGCGCCAAATCTTCCATGCAGTTCGTTATATTTACGCATTCCCGCATACATCACCTTAAACTCCACTCCCGGTGTCTGTTTAATAACCTCCTCAAATTTGAAAATCTGTGCATCGCTCCCAATTCTTTTACTGTCCTTAATCCCTGCCTCTAACCACTTTTCCACCATTTCCTTATCCGCTATAACACAACAGGAAACCAGCGGACCAAAAAAATCCCCCTTTCCACTCTCATCTAAACCAGCATGCAGCTCAAACCACTCTGGATGATGCACGACTTCATATCCCAACTGCGGCACCCCTGTAATCTCTCCCTCAAGCACAAATGCTACAAAATGCTCAGTCCCCTTACCCTGTATTACCACTTTCCCACTCTTGTACCCAACTACCTTTACAGTTTCCCCTTTAAAAGCAAAGTCAGCGTGCTCAATCTCAAATGATGGCCAATTATGTTCTTTGCACCACTGCTTTAGCTTTTTCAATTGTTCCTTATCTAAACTGATAGAATAAGCAGTCTTTTTTTTAGGTTGAGTTTCTTTCACCTTTTTCATTCAACTTTATTTCATAATTCTTTTAAGACTTCTGCTCAACTGCAAAAAATGGATATCCATCAAAAAAACCAACTAAATAAACTACTAATTATTTGGTATTCAAATGGTTATAGAAAACTTCCCTGGAGAACAAATCCTTCTCTTTATAAAACAGTTATTTCCGAATTCATGCTCCAACAAACCCAAGTTAAGACCGTCTTGCCCTATTTCGAAAAATGGATCAAAACTTTTCCTGATTTTCATACCTTGGCTAAAGCTTCTGATGAATCCATCCTCAAACACTGGGAAGGCCTAGGCTATTATTCACGTGCCCGCAATCTTCATAAACTTGCTAAAGTACTTTCATCTCTTCCCTCTATTCCTAAAACTCCCGAAGAGTGGCAAAAACTCTCAGGTGTTGGGCCCTACACTGCGGCAGCCATCTGCAGCATTGCTTTTTCTTTTCCTATTGCAGTTGTGGATGGAAACGTTATCCGTATCCTCTCTCGCTTATTCGCTTACGATAAGCCCCTTAAAAATAATGCCGACGCCGTTAAAATCTTTACCCCTCTAGCCACAAAATTTCTAAACACCACGGATCCCAATACCCACAACCAAGCCATGATGGAGCTTGGCGCCACTACTTGCTTAAAGCACAGTCCATTGTGCACTGTTTGTCCATTCGTGACTTTTTGTAAAGCAGCAGGTAAAGGCATACAAGGTTCACTTCCTCGATTAATCAGAAAAAAGACAACCCAACTCACATTAAATCGCCTGTGGATTCAAAAGGACGACTGCCTCCTTCTTGAACAAATTCCTACTAATGCCGCGCGCTTAGCCAATCTATATGAATTACCCTCCAATGCTAATACTCAAATACCACTGACAAATATCACCCCTACAGCTACTCTCAAACGCGCTATCAGTAACCAATCTATTCAAGAGAATCTCTATCAAATCCCACTTTCACCCTCTATAAAAACTATTATGCATAAGCAGCCTCATTGGCAATGGATTCCATTATCTCAAATAGAGAGCATTGCACTTTCTGGACCCCACCGCAAATGGATCAATAGGCTACTGAAGCAAGGACTCTTTACCTCATAGCTTACAACGGTTAGAACCAATTTTCTAACCCAAAACTGCCCGATAAACATCTTTAAGTGCGGAAAGAAACTTCAATACTTTCCTTCAAAGCAGTTTTTGTATGTAAGGCCTAAAATTGTGTGATAAATACGTTTATCACACAGTTTTTTTACATGTCTGCGTACCGACGGCGCAACATATCCCTAAAGGCTTGCTCCTTCTCCTTTTGGCGTCTAATCGCCGAAGGCTTACGAAAATAGCGCTTTAAACGCACATCCCTTAAAATATTTTCAAAATCAATCCGCTTTTTTAAGCGACGGAGCGCTTTATCAACCGTTTCACCTTTTCTTAATTTTACTTCTATTGGCATATTTTAGTACTTTAACAGTTTAAGGCCCTTATGATCGGTTCCTTCCACAAAAACGTCAAGCTTTTTTTAAACATGAAATTATCGTAGCCATTTTTTAATCGACTTTCTTTTCAAAAACTTTCTCTAATTGCTACCTAAAATGAAATTATCCTTCTCCACTATCTTCTCCTTCAAAAATTTCTTCTACCCCATCTTTCGCTTACTTCTCGGCATTCAATCCTCTCCCCCTAACCTCTCTCCTACTCAAAAAATCGGCCAACTCGGCGAAGATATCGCTTGCCAATTTCTTAAAAAAAATCACTACACTCTTCTCACCCGTAACTGGCGTTACCTCAAAGACGAAATTGATATCATCGCCAAGGACGGTGAAGTCCTCGTTTTTATCGAAGTCAAAACCAGGCAAGAAAACACCCCTATCCCTGGTTTTTATTCTGTCAATTCTCACAAAAAGCGTTCCCTTAACCGTATCTGTAAATATTACTTGGGATCCCTTCGGTTTCCCCCTCAGCATTTCAGATTTGATATTATTGAAGTTAGACTTTGCAAAAACAACAAAAATTGTGTTAATCATTATAAAAACGTCTTACTTTTCTCAAAATATTTTCAGCCAATTTAAACACTAACTATGCCCGATACACACCCAGCTTCTGCTCCAAGTTCTAGCAAACTTAGAGAGGTTCCCCCTACCGCTATTATTATTTTTGGCGCTTCTGGTGACTTAACAGCCCGTAAATTAATTCCTGCCCTCTACAACCTTAATCTCGATAATCTCCTTCCCACCGATTTCTATCTTTTTGGCTTTGGCAGAAGCTCCTTGCCCGATTCCGAATTTCAACAACTCAATATCACTCACATCAAAGATTTCTCTCGCCGTCTTTTTAATGCAGACAAATGGTCTACAGTTCAATCTAAAACCTATTATCAAACAGGAAGTTATGAAACGTTGAGCGATTTCATCATCCTTAAAGAAAAAATTGACGCCCTAGAAAAAAATATTGGTAAGCCCATACAACTCCTTTTTTATCTTTCCACACCTCCTACCGTTTTTAAGCCTACCTTAGAAAACTTAGGGAACAGTGGCCTTGCATCTCGTCACTTAGGCACAAAACTTGCCTCAAAAGTCATCATTGAAAAACCCTTTGGTCGCGACCTCGGTTCCGCCCACGATTTAAACGCAATCATTACCCACCAATTCCAAGAAAATCAAGTCTTCCGCATAGACCACTACCTTGGCAAAGAAACCGTTCAAGATCTCCTTATCTTGCGCTTTGCCAATTCTATTTTTGAACCCATATGGAACCTCAACTATGTTAACTATGTCGAAATCACCGTTGCAGAAAGCTTGGGTGTCGGCAAAAGGGGCGGTTATTATGATCAATCAGGGGCCTTAAGGGATATGATTCAAAATCATATTATGCAACTCCTTAGCCTCATTGCCATGGAGCCCCCCATTTCAACAGATCCAGAAGATATCCGCAATGAAAAGGTAAAACTCCTTAAAGCTATTCAACCTGTTAAATTAGCAGTTGACGGTGGCGATGTCGTTCGTGGCCAGTACGAAGAAGGTCTCATTGCAGGTGAAAAAGTTCCCGGCTATCTTCAAGAGGCTGACATTTATCCAAACTCTTACACAGAAACATTCGTCGCCCTCAAATTGCTTATCAACAACTGGCGTTGGAATGGTGTCCCCTTCTACGTAAGATCGGGCAAACGTATGGCCCGTCGCGTGAGTGAAATTGCCATTCATTTTAAATACCCTCATGGCAGCCTTTTTAAAGAAGCGAGTAAATACGATCTCATCCCTAATACGCTTGTTATTCAAATCCAGCCTGATGAGGGGAGCACCCTTATCATTAACTGCAAAGTCCCAGGACTCGAAACCCGTACTCAGCCTATCAAAATGCACTTTCGCTACGCAACTACTTTTGGCTCTGAAACCCCAGAAGCCTACGAACGCTTAATTTTAGACGCTATGCTTCATGACAATACCCTCTTCATCCGCAGCGATGAAGCAGAAACTTCTTGGAAACTCTGCACCCCCATACTCAATTTCTGGCAAGAATGCAAACACCATGGTCTCGAAAAATACACCGCAGGTTCATGGGGCCCAACCACTGCTACCGAACTTCTATGGAACGATAAACATGAGTGGCGTAAGATTGATGCATAATACTACTTCCTTCATTAGACCTATTCTATGAAATTCTTCATGCGTTCTATTAAAACACCTTACGGTATGGTTTACATACTGAATCAAGAAGAAATGTTTAAGAAACTTTTGGCAACTATTCAAGCTATTGCCAAAGATAGTTTTTTCTCCAGACTCTTTCGAAAGCGCTCTACAATCGCTCTATCAGGAGGCTTCACACCTATCGCCTTCTATAAATGGCTTACCACAATCCCTTCGCAAAAAGTTTTAGACAAAATTTTCTGGTTCACTAGCGATGAGCGTTGCGTTCCTTTAACCCACGAAGATAGCAATTTTGGTAACGCTAGCCGCTTCTTTTTTACCCCCCTTAATATCCCCCCCTCTCATCAATGCTCATGGCCTGTCCACCTCCCCCCTAAAGAAGCCGCAACTGCTTTCGAAGCCTCCTTTAAAAAGGACTTTTCAAGCCATCACTTATTTGACCTCTGTTGCCTAGGGATGGGTGAGGATTGCCATATTGCTTCGCTTTTCCCTAACAGTGAATTAATCACTTCCAATACTCCGATTAATTTTGCCGCCGTTTTCGTTGAAAACAAAGGCTGGCGGCTCACCCTTACCCCCAATGGCCTCCAAAAATGCAAAAAAATCATCGTCCTCGTCGAAGGCCAAAAAAAAGCGGAAGCCCTCTGTAAGGTCTTTCAAGAACCTTTTAATCCCGTGAGTAAACCCATTCAGCTACTCAGAAATTACGCTTCTAATGTCACTTGGCTTATCGACCCTCCAGCCGCTTCTAAATTAAAAAAAATTTGTTGATTATTTTTAGATAATACATACTTTATGTAACATACAGAAATTATTCTGATAAATCTTAAACAAAAACATATATGAATAAAATTAATAATACAATCAACCAGTGTGTAACAGGATTTAAAAACTCTGGCATCCATCTTCCTGCTATCCCTCGTACTGTAACGTGGGTAGTTAACGGCACAATCGGTTTGGCCGCTGCCCTTACAGCTGCACAATATTACAAAACACCTTCTACAGACTCATTCAAAGTAGAATCTGAAGACCAGCAAATAGAAATATTTTATTTTTATCTTCTTCTCAGTATACTTGCTGTAAGATTCGGTATGTATTGCTATGATTCGTTTGCTAAATGGACCTTAAAGGGAACTCCCACATATACTGGCCCAGAAAAGTTATCAAATAAATCGGAATCACCGAAGCCAGAAAAACCAGAACTAAAATCAGATGAAACAAATTTGAATCCGAGCAATAAGAGTGAGACGGATAAATCGGGGCTGATAGAAGTTGTTGAATACCGTAAAGAAGGAATATATGTAAGTCACATCGATGAAGCAACAATGCTCTCAATCCCAAAAGGCTCAAAACGCATTATAGGAAAGGAATTTCGTCAAGCTCTCCAGGGCCAGCGTAATGCCCAGGCAAAAATCAAAAATTTAGTGAAAACTGAAAAACAATAAAAATTAGCTTAATTTAATGTTTGAGATAAAAATAAAGTCCTTCTCTATCATGGAGCTGTATCTCCTAATAGTGAAGGGCTTTTATTGTTCAGTTATACTTATATTTCAATCAATTCGTCAAATTAAGTTTTATTACTGCCTTTTCTCTCGATATCTGCATCTGAAAAATTTGTATTCTTAAGTTATTCTTACCCAAAGTTAATTAATTTCCATAAAAATAATTATAGCATTGACTAATTTCATTAACTATTAAAATATAAGATTATAAAACTAGATTTTAAAGGCTAAATTTAGCTTTTCAACTGCCCCCTTTACTATGAAAACCCCTATCAAACCCCAATCGAGCGCTTTAAATATTCTTACTAAAAGTGCACCTACACAACTGTCAAAGACGCCTTCAGTGACTAGTTTAAAGCCCTCAGCCTCAAGCGTTCAACAAGCAGCTTCTCCAAAAACAACCGTCTCAGAAATTAAACGCAGAGCCACCATTGGAGCTTTCAGTCCAAAAACCTCTCCTTTTGCACAAGTCGCTCCAACAGAACATCCTTTCTATGATCGACGTTGTAAAACAAATGAATTTGCCATTTTTAATTATTTAGCAAAAAACCAAAACGCTAGGGCTGGAATATCCTTAAGTATATTTAACACAGCCTTAACAGAAGAGCACGAGAAATACAAAAATCAATTATTCAATAACAATCAGCCAATGTCTGATGATCACATAATAGAGTTTATCGAAATGCTCATCAATGACATAAAGGCCAAAGGAACTGCAAAAAATCAATCTGTCTCCTTAGAGTCAAACAAGATGTCTAATCCTTCACTTTAAAAAAGGTACGTTTTCCTGCTTGGATGATCATTTCCTTAGAGCTAGTATACTGCTGGAAAGGGTCTTCCTGCTTTACCCCATCCACCTTCACAGCCCCTTGCTCGATTAGTCGCTTGATTTCCTTTTTACTCGGAAAAAGCCCTGTTCCAGCTAACAAATCAATTAAACTAATGCTCAAATGGCTATTAAGCAAAGCATTCCATTCAAATTCTGACATTTCTTCTGGAATATTCCCTTTCGAGAAAACACTCTCGAAAGCCTCTAGCTCCTGTTCAGCTTGCACTTTAGAATAGAATTTTGCCACCAATTCCATTGCAAGGCCTTTCTTTGCTTCCATAGGATGGTTTTTTTTAAGAGCAGCAATAATAGCGCCACTTTTTTCAAGAAGCAGTTTGTAATAATCCCACATTACCTCATCACTAATCGACATGATCTTGCCAAACATTTCCTTAGCAGAGTGATTAAAAGCAATGTAGTTATCATAACTTTTTGACATCTTACGAACACCATCGAGTCCTACAAGTAGCGGCATCGTGACAACAGCTTGTTCCGATTGCCCCCATTCTTTTTGCAAGATACGCCCTACCAAAAGATTGAATAATTGATCGGCTCCACCCAACTCAACATCTGCTTCTAACATCACCGAGTCATACCCTTGAACTAAAGGATATAAAAATTCTACAATTGAAATAGGTGTGTTACCCTTAAAACGTTTTGAAAAGTCATCCCGCTCGAGCATCCTTGCCACCGTCATTTTCCGAGCTAGCCCCAGTGCATCTCCAAACGACATTTTCTTAAACCACTCGCTATTGTAACGCAGCTCAGTTTTATTTTTATCTAATACTTTAAAGGCTTGGGTAAGATAGGTCTTAGCATTCTCTTTAACTTCCTCATCACTCAAAGGTGGCCGCGTTTCCGACCTGCCGGAAGGATCCCCAATCGTTGCCGTATAATCTCCAATTAAAAGGATAGCCTGGTGCCCCATATCCTGGAATTGCCTGAGCTTGTTAAAAACAACCAAGTGTCCAAACGTCAAATCCGGACGTGTGGGATCAACCCCAAACTTAACCCGCAATTTTTTTCTCTTATGGATCTTTTCCCCTAATTCTTCAAGCCCTATCACCGTATCAGTGGCAAATTGTATCGTATCTAATGGATTCATTATGATCAGATGTTAAACAAATTATTCTTTGGGTAAAGTAATTTTATCCATCATTTGCCTGCAAAACAAAAACCCAGGAAAGTGAATCCAGGGTTCTTCGTAAATAAACTGTCTGACTTTGTTAAGCCTGATCTTTATGCGCTAACCGAGCAGCTTCTACACGTTTGCTTAAGCCTTTAACAGATACCAACCAAAAAGCGCAAATAGCTAAGAAAGCGGCTGCCACAATCGCAGTAATATCGGTGTAAGTAGATCCAGGAATAATCGACAAGAGCATTGCTTGGAAACCAGCTCCTCCCGCTTTACCAAAGCGCCCACCCACAACATCTGCTGCTGCTTTGCCCTGGACCTTCAGTTTTTCATCTAAGGGAATATAAGCCATTTCTTTCGTAAGATCAAAGAGCGCATATTTAGTCCCCTTAATGATGACAATAACAGTGGCCCCCATAAAGACAGCCATGGCTAATGGATTCGTTCCAAATTTATCGAGGAATAAAATAAACTTATCCGAAAAAAGAATGAAAGAGAAGAATAGAGTGCCACCAATACACATGATCGTCGGTGTTAAAATAGCAGCTGTAAACCAGCTAAACATCCGCAAGATGTTCCCTCCAACTACCAACATAATCATCGTAGAAATACCCGTATAAATCGTAAATTTATTCATGAAAACGTTATAATCGTTTGGATTACTAAATGAGAGCTTTAACTGGCTTTTCCACACGCCTTCAATAAAGTTTACACTAATTCCATAACAAATGATTAATAGAGCAATTAATCCTATATAAGGAGAGGTTAGAATAACCTTAAAGCTTTCTACAATCGAAGGTTTCTTTTTCTTTTTAGCAGAATCTTCTTGAACAACTCCAGGCAAATAGGGCTTATCATAGAAACGCTTATCCGTCAGAACATTTCTATAAATCCAACGGTAAATGACCATAATCAGGATGCCACCAACTACCACCATACCCATTAACCAATGCAAGGAAACTCCCCAAGGATCGACACCTTCAGGAACCTTCTCACGTATATCCGAAAAATAAACGCCTAAATAGCCCGTTGAAAACATCGCTAACTGCCCAATAATACTAAAGAAAGCATAAAAACGCTTCGCTTCTGACGTCTTACAAATTTGATTTGCAAACTGCCAAAATGAAAGTGATAAAATCGCACTTCCCCAGAGTTCCGCTGAAATATAAAAAATCGAATAGGTCCATCCACCGATAATCGTAATTGGCCATTTTAAATAAGGATACGCTGCTTGCCACGCGCTAATGGTTTCTAAAGAAGGATGCAAAACATCCTTCATCGGATATAGAACAAATCCGAAAATACCAAAAAAGATGATAAACGGACTCAGTGTACAATAAAATAACTTTTCGTTCGATAAAATGTTACTCGCTTTAACATAAAACAACATGAAAATAACTGCAGCAGGCGTTACGCACAGAGACTTAAGAAATGACAGTGTCTCAGCACCTGCATATGTCACTACAAGCGTATCCTTAACGTTCCTAAGGCATGTATAATTAAAAAGCACAAAAAAGAAAATCATCCCTAAGGGAAGCGCTTTTTTTAGCTCAAATTTATGGATAGGAAAGAATATTTTTCGCCACTTCGAAAAAGATTCTGCCGTTGTCCCTGATGCTGTTGCAATACTCATATTATATATTATTTATTGTATAGTTGATAAATTTATATTTTTATTAATTTTCAATAAATTAAATCAAACCCTCTTTAAGGGTACAAGATTTGTTCCTAAAAGCAAGTAAGAAATAACTAAAATATAACTAGTGAATTCCTACTCTAAACACTTAAAAACTACCCTAACGAGGTTTCATTTCACTGGGAACCAGCGTTCCTCCAGAAATAACAAGCTTCATGCCATCTGCAATTGACATCGATAATTCAATTGCTTGTTCCTTAGGAATAAAAATTAAAAAACCCGAGGTTGGGTTTGGCGTCGTTGGGATGAAAACATTAATCGTACTCTCAGCTATTTTAGTATGTATCTCACTTTTATTAACAGATGTTACAAATCCAAATGAATAAACCCCTGCCCTAGGAAATTCCACCAAGACACACCGTTGAAACATTGCCTTTTTTTGTTCTGCAAACGTGTTTATAACCTGCTTTGTTGTCATGTAAACTTGCCGAATAAAAGGAACCGCTGTAACAACTTTTTCAGCCGCAGCCAGTAACATCCTGCCAAAAAAATAACGAGAGATAAAGCCCAGGATAGTGATGATGCAGATTACCAATAAAGTTGATATTATATCTAATAAAATATGAACCCAAGGAAATGCCCTTACAGAAACATCAACGTAAAAGAAAAATATATTCGAAAGTGGCGCCCCAATCTTTTTGACCAGAAACTGCGCAAATAAAAGTGTTACCCCAAGCGGGAATAAAATAATTAGCCCTGTAAAAAAAGCATTTCGTAAGGTCTTTAAAAACATGTTAATATAAAATGGTTAATTCATGAGAAAACGGCACGTAAGAAAATAATGCTCAAAATCAAGGTGGTTGTGCAAGAAAATTTTGAAACCAATGGCTGCCTATTGGATGATTGAAAAGTCGGGAATGGCCTTCACCTTTTCAAGGTGCTTCAGAAGCGCCGACTCAGCCTCTCTCATTTTTTTACTTTCTTCTTTGGTATGGTCTCGAAATCCACTTAAGTGCAACCATCCATGGAGCAAGTACAGCGTCAACTCCTTTGCCAATGGAAGATTGCGCTCTTGAGAAGCGCTCACCGCATGGTCGACAGAAGAAACAATCTCACCAGCAAAATCCATTACAGGATCACCAGGAAATGTCATAACGTCCGTCGGCGTTGGATCATTCAAATAGGTTTCATGCAGCCTTGTGAGTGTTGAGTCATCCACAAAGGCAATTGAGAGCTCTCCTTCCGGTATTTTGTAAACACCAAAATTATCGAGTTCTTTAAACATTTGGTAAACCTTCCGTATTGTGTACGAAAGGGAGGGGTAACGGTTGTTAATTAAGATAGGTCTCACGATGGGTATTGAAGGGTAGAAAACTGAGGGCCCGTTTGTTTTTCGGGATACTCCACTCGGGCATGGAGCATATTTAACAATGTAAAAGAAAAACTTCGTTTAATCAATTGCATTTCTTGAAAAGTTAAAGGGGATTCATCCAATTGATGATCATTCAGTTTTTCTTTAAAGATAGTATCAATTAAATCATCTATAGCAACCGCAGATGGCTTTTTTAACGAACGGCTAGCTGCCTCAATTGAATCTGCTAACATGATAATAGCAGATTCCTTAAACTGCGGAACAGGACCATCATAACGGAAAGTTGATTCCTCAATTGTTTCATCCTGTAAGTCGCTATAAGCGCCTTCCAGCGGTAATTGCGCTTGCCGCTTTTGTTTGAGCGCTTTCTCATAAAAATACTGTATAAGCGTTGTCCCATGGTGCTGCTCAATCACATCGATGACCGCTTTTGGCAGCCGATACTTCTTTGCAAGAATAACGCCTTCTTTAACATGGCTCTTAATAACAAGGGCTGACATCGATGGATTACGGTCTAGATGGGGATCCTGCCCCTCCCTTTGATTCTCAATAAAATAGTCCGGTTTCACCGTCTTCCCAACGTCGTGATAAAGGGAACATACACGGCACATTAGCGGATTAGCTTCAACCTCAACAGCTGCCCTTTCCGCCAAGTTCGCTACCATGAGTGAATGATGATACGTCGCAGGCGCTTGCATTTGCATACGCCTTAAAAGTGGGTGATTGTAATCTGTAAGCTCAAGAAGGGTTATATCTGTTGTAAAGTGAAATAGACTTTCTAAATAAGGTAAAACCCCAATTGTTATAAAACCTGTAACAATCCCTGTCGATATAGACGCCAAAACTTGATATAAAATAATATTCCAATGGCTATTTGCCTCTATCCCTATAGCAATTGCCGATAATGCTACAACAATGCCGCTTACTAAACCTGTTCGAATAGCCTGAGAGCGCAAACGAATATCTTGGCAAAAATAAATAGCTATAAGTGAGGCCAAAATGCCAATCAACGAAAACCCTGCGCCACTCGCTAACATCATTGCATAAAAAATACTGATTAAAACAGCGACCAAAATAGCGGGTCCTGAACCCAACATGATTGCCGTAATGATAGAACCGAGCGCCAGGGGTGCGCAAAAGGGCAAAATGAATAGCGCATCCGGGCTATTTTCAAAAAATGTTGTTTCTCCAATTGACAATACAAGCCGTACTAAGGAAAGGTTGAATAGAATAACTATCGCCGCTAATACAATGTGGCGTGTGGATTTACTGAAACTTGGCAACCCAATACGAATATAAATCACCGTTGCGAGGAGTATGGCAAATGTCAATAAAGCCCGTTCCAAAAGCGTTATATTAAATCCAAACCCCAAGTCCTCAATCTTTTTACGAGCTGCTTGATAGGCTTTCAGTTGCTCAAGCTGTTCCGGCCCTACAGAACTTCCAGGTTCTATAATTGTCTGCCCTTCGTTCACACGTTTCTTATACGGACCCGTCGCAGCCAAAGTTTCTTGTACTTTTTTTTCAGTCTCGTCTACATCATAGACCAAATTAGGTTGAATCCCACTTTTAAAAATTCTATAATACGCTCCTTCTAAAGGCCAATCGATATTCAATGCTTGAATGTGACTATTAAGCACTCGATAAGCATCCTTATCTGTTTGAACATGTGATGGCTTAAATTGCCCCTCAATTTGTATGCTTGAAAAATACGTTTTCTCATTATCTTGTGATGGAATTGACTCAGACGATGACAAAATACCACGACGCGAAATATCCTTTAAAGTCAATAACCCATCTAAAAAAATTTCCTTCCGCGAGGCTGCTGTCGTATCATTTAACAGCGAAGTTAAATCATCAGTACTAACAAAAATATTTGTCCTCGCTTCAAATTTTTCGGAAAAGTCCTTGATCAATTCATTTTTTTCCTCTGATTCAACATTTTTTACAGCATTTTCCAATACAGCTAATTCATTTACAAAACTATTAATATTTTTCTGAAAAGTATCAAAATACTCATTATCAATCCGATAAACAGGCGGCATTTGCCCACGTAACCTATGTTCTAAACGCTTCCTCTCAGTTTGATTCTCATATTCAAAAGGAAAATCAGCCACAATCCTTATTTTAGCTATTTGATTGGGTAGAATCTGAAGCCCCGAAGGGAATTGCCCTATAAAACAAATTAATATTACTAAAAGCGTAAAAACAAAGAAAAAAATCGCTTTTAAAATACGGCTTGTTTTAAAAATCCTTGCAAATAGATTCACTGTAATCTTCGATTCTTCCAATCGCTTATGACGGTTTTCAAACGCTTGTCTTTTTTTGGACTTTTTAAAAATAGCCATTCTTTAAAGTGGTTGAAACGGAAGGGCTGCCGATTCTGTTAAATCAAAATAGTCACTGTATGCCTTTATCACCTTTTGAACAATTAATGGGCGAATCACATCTCGGTTATCAAAAAAGTGCATCTTAACGTCAGGCACATGCGATAAAACTTGTATTGCTTGCTTTAGTCCGGAAATTTTAGATTTTGGAAGATCAATCTGTGTAATATCCCCTGTTACAATCATGTTGGCATTTTCCCCTAGCCTTGTTAAAAACATCATCATTTGTTCAGGGGTTGTGTTTTGCGCTTCGTCTAAAATAATGGTGGCATTCGATAGCGTTCGCCCCCTCATATAAGCCAGCGGAGCTATCTCAATAATATTTGTCTCAATTAACTGATGAGCTTCCTTAACCCCAATAATGTCAAACATAGCATCATAGAGCGGCCTTAAATACGGAAGTATTTTTTCACGTAAGTCTCCAGGTAAAAACCCAAGTGCTTCTCCAGCTTCCACAGCTGGGCGAGTAAGAATTAATTTAGAAACTTGATTGGCTAAGAGCGCCTGTAGAGCAGCCGCTACTGCCAAATACGTCTTCCCAGTCCCTGCTGGGCCAATCCCAAGCACAATTGGACAATCTTTAATATACTGCAGATAATGCTTTTGGTTAATAGATTTAGGAACGATGGACTTTTCCCTTATTTTTAAAATTAAAGGATTTTCAAATGTGTCAAATAATTCTTCAACATGCCCCCTAACAATTTCCGTTACAACATGAGCAAAGTCAGCATTGCTCATTATTAACCCTTGAGTCCTTGCAAGACTCAAAATATCAAATAATTGAGAAGCAAGTTTGATAGCAGGAGCTTCTCCCTCTATTTGCATCCAATTTTCCCTCGACGTTATTTTGACTTTAAAGGCTTCTTCAACCAATATCAAATTCTTAGGATTGTTACAATAAAGCTGACTTAAAAATTTTGGACTGGAAAAAGTAATCGTTTTTGAAACCATAGCCTCGAAGTGGATTACACAAATTGACGGAGACGTTCCCACATACTGTCTAAAGACTGATGGAGAATCTTCGTATGAGCAATAACTGGCATAAAATTAGTATCGGAATGCCAACGTGGTACTATGTGACAATGCAAATGCTGCGGTATCCCCGCCCCTGCCGCTGATCCAAAATTAAACCCCACATTAAAACCCTCCGGATTAAGGCCCTTCTTCAAAATATCCTGTGCCTTAATCACCATTTTCATTAAATTGGATTGCTCCTTTATATCCAATTCAGCCAATGTCGCTACCTCCCGATTCGCTACCACCATCAAGTGCCCCGGATTATACGGATACCGGTTTAAAACAATGTAAAAAAACTTTCCTCGGTATATAACATGTACTACCTTGTCGTCCTTTGCCTTGGCTATTCCAGCAAATGGATTCACCTTCCTACCAGAAGGCTCTTTCGGCGTCTCAATATACTCCATTCTCCAGTACGAATGCAAATGATCCAATGGCTTTGACATAGTTATATATTTTTATAGCATGTTTAGGTAATAGAAAAAAGTTTTTTTTATTCCATTGCCAGTTTTTGAAGAAAATATGTGTTTTTAATAATTGCAATTATCAAAAGCATTAACAATACTTATGTTTATAAAAGATCTATTAATATAAATAATAAAGTAATAATATATAATATTAAATAAATTATAAATCTATTTTATTCTTCATATATTCATAGATTAAATAAAAATCTTGCATTTTCTGAGTTCCCAAAAGCCTTTTCTTCACAAAAAATCAGCTTCCACACAAGATATTGACTTCCGACCAACAAATCGTGTATATATAATTTATATAGAACATTTATATTTCATCAAAACATGTGCCATAAAAAATATATAAAATTTGCTAGTTTTTTCATTGTTTCCTGCTTTTTAACCCTCTCGCTTTTTGCAAAAAATCAAAATGAGTTCTTCTCTACTGACAGCATGGAGACGGAAACGCGCTTTAATGTAAACGCAATGGAAAAAATTCACTACAGTAAGTTCTTAATCAATCAACTAGATGGCAAAAAATTCCTTGAGCGCTACATGACCGATCTCGACATGAACCATCTATTCTTTTATCAACCTCAAGTTAGTGAATTTTACCTACGCTTCGCAGACAATGTCGGCCTCTACTTAAAGCAGGGCAACCTCTATCCCGCTTTTGAAATCTTTACAACTTATAAAAATAATGTACAAAAACGCATTGAATGGGTCCTCCAGCGACTCAAAGAACCGTTCGATTTCACTCAAAAAATTAGCTTTAAACCTGACCGCCATGAAGCCAATTGGCCCATTAGCCAAGAAGAAGCAAATGCTATATGGGAGAACTACCTTAAATATGACCTTATCAATGAAATCTTAAGTGAATTCTATTCCGATTCTAAAAAGGAAGAATCTCTCAATTTGACAGACCCAGTAACATTTGAAAAACTTCTCTCAAAAGCCCGTATCGATATCAGTAAGCGCTACGAACGCATCCTCCAAACTATTAACGAATACGATTCTATAGAAGTAGAAGAACGCTACCTCACTTCCTTCATGCAACTGTCCGATCCTCACTCTACCTTCTTATCTGCCGATACTTTAGAAGATCTTTCCATGCAACTCCACAATTCACTCGTTGGACTTGGCATGGTGCTCTCTACTGAAGACGGCTACATTGTAATTAATGAATTTACAAGTGGTGGGCCCGCAGAAAAATCTCAAGCTCTTAAACCTAAAGATATCATTCTAGCAATTGGTGAAGGAGAGGATGGTGAATTTGTTGATGTCGTTGGCATGAAACTTAGAAAAGCAATCAAACTAATACGCGGTAAAGAAGGTACTTACGTTCGTCTCCTTATCCGCCCAGTAGAAGACCCTGCCACAAAACGTGAAGTTAAATTACTTAGAGAAGAAATTAAGCTCACTTCCAATCTAGCAAGCGCAGAATTATTTGAAGTCCCTGAAGGCAATAAAACCTATAAAATCGGTGTAATTGACATCCCTTCTTTCTATGGCCCTAGCACACAAAACTCTGGAGAACCCAGTGTTACTAAAGATGTACAAGAACTCATTAAAAAACTTCAAGCCGCAGGCGCTGAAGGCCTCATATTGGATTTACGCCTTAACGGCGGAGGGCTCCTCCCAGAAGCCATTACTCTTACTGGACTCTTTATTCCCATTGGACCCGTTTTAAATGTTCGAGATTCTAACGGTTCTATTCGTGAATACTTAGACACTGACCCAAGCCTAGCTTGGAAAGGTCCGCTTCTTGTCCTTGTTTCACGCTTTTCAGCCTCTGCCTCTGAAATTTTTACAGGGGCCCTTAAAAACCATCACAGAACTATCATCGCTGGAGACAAATCAACCCATGGTAAAGGCACCGTCCAAGTCATCTTGGAAGTAGAGCGTCCCTTCATCAATACACTCTTCAAACGTCACGTAAAACTAGGCGCTGTTAAACTCACTATTCAAAAATGGTACCTTCCTGATGGAAGCTCCACTCAATTAAAAGGTGTTGAGACCAATATCCATATCCCCTCTATTAATGAGTGCCTTTCGGTAGCAGAATCCGATCTTAAAAATCCTCTCCCATGGGATTCTATTCACTCACTGCCCTGGAACTATTCTGAAAAGCTACGAGAATACGCCGATTACGTTGACGCTCCTACCCTAGAAAAATTAAATAAATTAAGCCAAATACGCCAACAAACGTTAGAAGAATTTAAATTCCTTCACGCCAGGATTGACTCTTTCTGCCAAAAACAAGAGCAAAAAGAATACTCATTGAATCTCCTAGAGCGAAAATTTCAAAGGGATAAAGACAGAATTGTGCGAGATAAATTAGAAGCAGAATTAAAAAAACTAGCAAAAAATAAATTTAAATCAGAAAAGATTTATCTCGATATTGCTCTAAAACAAACACCTTCTTTACTGAATAAAAAAGAATCCATAGAACAATATCTTGAAGAATCAGAAGGCGCTACTAATAAAGAAAAAGAGGGCGAAGAATTGCCTAGCTTTGATGTCCACATTCGCGAAGCTCTGAGAATTATGGCCGATTATATCGACTTAGAGCAACGCGCAGCCAACACTCTTGGCGAAAACTTATTGCATCAAACGATCTAAAATAGAGAAAGTAAAACTAGGCATCATTGAAGATTTCAAGATATCATATTTTCAAACCCATCTAGCCATCAAAAACCGATCTCTCTGCGCCAAATCTTTTATCGATTCAATTTCGCGATACCCTAAAATTTCTGCCTTTTCTTTTAGCTTAGCATGCTGGTCGATTCCTGTCTCCAAAGCCAATAAGCCACCCTTTTTCAAAAACTTTAAGGATGTTTCTAAGATGTGGTAAAGATCTTTTGTTCCCTCTGCACCCCCTACAAGGGCTGATTTAGGTTCAAATCCTTTAACTTCTGGCTCAGCTTCTAACCACTCTTTTTCAGTTAAATAAGGAGGATTAGCTACAATACAATCAAAAGCTCCTTCAATCCTTGAAAACCAATCAGAAATTATAAACTGAACTTTTTTTTCCAACTTATTCAAGTGGGCGTTCTCCTGAGCAAGCGTTACAGCTGCTTCAGAAATATCGACCCCCATTACTTTTGACTCAGGCAAGCCTTGCGCAAGCGCCAAAGCAATACTCCCCGTTCCCGTTCCAAGATCAATAATAGCATAAGAATGCCCTTTATCCAATTTAGTAAGTACTCGACTAGCTAGTTCTTCCGTTTCAGGCCGAGGAATCAAAACGTTCCTACTCACTTTTAATTTCAAATCTAAAAAAGGCGCTTCTCCGGTAATGTACTGTAAAGGTTCACGAACTCCTCTGCGCCTAACCAGATCTCGCAGCCTTTCCAACTCCAATTCCTCTAAAACTTTATCGAACTCTAGATATAAATCCAAACGCTTACGCTTTAATCCAAAAGCCAATATTTGTTCTGCATTTAAACGCGGATTATCTATTCCCTTACTAGCAAAAAAGTGTGTCGTTTTTCTTATTACCTCAAGCAGCGTCGCCATCTTTTGTTTCCATCATTTCTTTGACTTTTTCAGCGTAATCAGCCTCCTGCAGAGCCTTTATTAAATCTTCAATATAACCTTCAATAATCGTAGGCAAACTATGCAACGTTAAATTAATTCGATGATCCGTTAAACGATTTTGAGGAAAATTATACGTTCGAATTCGCTCGGATCTATCCCCTGATCCTATTTGAGACCGTCGATGTTGTGCATATTTTACCCGTTCTTCTTCCTCCTTTGCTTTGAGCAACCGAGAACGTAAAACTGTCATGGCCTTGATGCGATTTTTTTGCTGCGAACGTTCATCCGCACAATAAACCATAAGGCCCGTTGGCTTGTGTAGTATCTGTACAGCCGAATCCGTTGTATTAACCCCTTGCCCCCCAGGCCCACTCGCTCTACACACCGAAATTTCTAGCTCCTCAGGACTAATTTTTACATCCACCTCTTCAGCTTCCGGTAAAACCGCAACCGTCGCTGTTGATGTATGGATTCTACCAGAAGCCTCTGTTGCAGGAACCCGTTGCACGCGATGAACACCTGATTCATACCTTAAGCTTTTGTAAACATTTTCCCCACTGACTAAAAAAATAACTTCTTTAAACCCTCCGCACTCAGAAACACTTGAGTTCATGAGTTCAATTTTCCAACCACGGCTTTCCGCATAGCGTGCATACATGCGGTACAACACCCCAGCAAATAGAGACGCCTCATCCCCGCCAGCCCCTGCGCGTATTTCCACAATCGTGTTACGGGAATCACTTTCATCCGGCGGTATCATTGCTACCAACACTTTCTTCTTTTGCTCAGCAATCCGTTCTGCAGTCCCTTCTAGTTCCTCTTTCGCTAAAGCTCTCAAGTCAGGATCCGCTTTCGTATCCAAATACAGCTCTTCATTTGCCTTAGCGTCTTTCACCATTTTTTCCAATTCTTCATATAGCTGAACGATGTTTGAGATTGATTGGTGCTCTCTAGAAATCTGCGCAGCTTTCCTTTGATCTTCAAAAAAATGAGGATCCGCCATTTTTGCATTCAATCCCTCAATTCGCTTGCGAAAAGGTCCAATATCCGGTATATCATTCATATTCAACTATTATTGATCGATAATATCATAACTATTTTCCATGTCAAAAGATAATAAAAATCTCCATAGCCAAAATATTATAGCATGTGTTTGGGATTTTGATCAAACTCTAATCCCAGGTTACATGCAAGCTCCAATCTTTCAATATTATAACATAGATGAAAAACTGTTTTGGCAGGAAGTGAATCAACTACCAGAAATCTATAAAAAACGGGGCCTTGCCGTCTCCAAAGAAACTGTTTACCTTAATCATTTACTCAGCTACATCAAAAATGGCCCTCTTAAAGGTTTCAATAACCATAAACTACGCGAACTTGGCCAAGCCCTCTCCTTTCACCCAGGTCTCCCTGATTTTTTTAAAGACCTTCAAACCCTTATTGCTCAAAACGACAATTACAAGCGCCATAATATTATCCTCGAACACTACATCATCAGCACAGGCCTCGCAGAAATGATCCGCGGAAGTAAAATTGCTCCCTTTGTTGAAAACATCTATGGGTGCGAATTTATTGAAAACCCACTCCCTCCCGGTTTCTCCACTCAAAAAGATTTCTTAGATAACCATGTTTTTGAAATTTCTCAAATCGGCGTCATGGTCGATAATACCATTAAAACTCGCTTTATCTTTGAAATCAATAAAGGGACCAATAAACACCCTACAATCGACGTTAACGCAAAAATGAGTCCCGAAGATCGCCGTATCCCCATTAATAATATGATTTATATTGCAGATGGTCCAAGTGACGTCCCAGTTTTTGCTGTCATCAAAGACCACGGTGGTAAAACTTATGCCGTCTATAACCCCGAAAACCCAGACGAATTTGCTCAAAATGATCGCCTGCTCCAATCAGGAAGAATTCACGCTTATGGCCCAGCCGATTATCGCTTACCAAGTTCAACTGCGATGTGGATCAAAATGCATGTTACAGAAATTGCCAAACGCATCGTCAAAGAAAAAGAAGAAGCTCTTGCGCATAGGCTCACCAAGCCTCCTGTTCATTTACATAAAAACACCCCTCCTACCTACGAATTAGCAAAAAATCTTGAACAAGGCGAGTTCCTTTAAAAAACCCCTCTACTAAGATAGAGTCGATAATCTCTTAAACCGGCAAATCAAAAAATGCTACCGTATTATCCCGCACCCGTTTTAAGAACTTATCCCTATTACAATTAAAGAGAGTAGCCGCATATTCTGCAATTTGGAACATGTAGGCAGGCTCGTTTTCTTTTCCTCTAAAAGGTTCTGGCGCTAAATAAGGACAATCTGTTTCTAGCATTAGTTTTCCAACTCCTTGTACTAAAGCTGCCTCACGTACTTTAGGCGCATTTTTATACGTTATAATTCCTGTAAAAGAGGCTCTGCCCCCTCGCTTATTCAGTTCCCTAATCTCATCAATTCCTTCCACAAAACAATGAAAAACAACTTTATTCCAATCAATATGTGATTCATCAATGATTTTTACACATTCCTGAAAAGCATTCCGTGAGTGAATAATAACAGGGCACCCCAATTGCATTGCTAAATGTAGTTGATAACGGAAGGTTGCTTCCTGCCATTCTTTGATCTTGTTCGCTTGGCTCGCATCCTCTGGTAATCGATAAAAATCAAGACCTATTTCTCCTAGCGCAATGGGACGATTTTCAAGAGCAAAATAAGACCCTAGCTGTTGAATATGCGCTTCCCAATGCTCATCGACATTTTCAGGATGCAATCCAACACTGTAATAAACATTGCCCCCATAATCATTCGACAACTGAGCATACAAATCCCAATCCTTCATACTTGTGCCTATCACAATCATTTCCTCCACTCCGGCATTTTTTGCCCTTTTTAAAACCTGTGGTAAAATCCCCTTTTTGTAAAATTCTTCTAAATGACAATGACTGTCTATTATTAAGCTCATAATCTCTTTTCTCTTCATGCTTGAACCCCCTTTTTTTTTATTGTATCAACAATCATCAAATATGGCAAGACATTCGCGAAGATCCCTTTGGACTGCAAAAATACATGGCTCTCTCTCTTCACGCAGTAATCCTGAGATTCTTTTACCCAAAAAACCGTATATTGGACGTGTTCTTGGCATCGACCCCAGTCTCCGGGGCACTGGTTTAGCGCTTTTAAACTTTAATGCAGATTCAATTGTCACACTTGAAAAAAATTTTACAGTTCGCCTTTCTCAAAAATATACACTCGCCGACTGCTTAAAAACTATTTGGCAAGCTATCCATGATATCGTTGCTAATACCCCTATTCGACATGCCGCTATCGAACAAACCATCTACGTCCAAAATTTTCAAACCGCCCAAATTCTAGGAGCCGCCCGTGGCGCAGTTATTTCCGCTATCGCTATCCAAAACATTCCCGTTTTTGAGTATCCACCTTTACGCATCAAACAAGCCATCGTGGGTTACGGTCGAGCCAGCAAAGAGCAACTCGCTAAAACCGTCCAGCAACACCTAGGCGGACATCAAATCCTGCCTTCCGATGAAGCCGATGCCGCAGGGACTGCACTCTGCCACGCCTTTACTTGGCGAGAAAATTGAATAATCATTTCTGCAAACCCTTCCTCCAGATCTTTAATTGGACGATAGCCTAACTCGCTTTCAGCCTTTTGAATACTAAAATAATGACTTTTTCCAAGCTGTGTTGCTAAAAACCGCGTCATCACTGGTTCACCCTTTAAAAACAATCCTTTATACAAGCTTTCCATTAAGAATCCCAAAATATAGGCATTTTTCAAAGACATTTTTCGCTTAATTTTTTGGTAAATCCAATCGCTTTAATACCTCTTCTATCCACAACCACAAATTCACTGGCTTTCCATCCGAAATAAAATAGGCTTTGCCTGCAGCCTGCCCTTCCATAACCCCTTCCAATGCTAAAATATGGGCATGCGCCGCATTTTCCACATGCGTCATACCTATACAATTACCACCTTCGCCTACCTGTGCTAATTTCCCCTGTGAAGCTCTTTCAAGAATCCTTGGCAATAAATGCGGATCATCAGCCCCCCAAATTAAATGCGGCCGCACAGCTACGGTACTCAAGCATCCTACTTCATCTGCATTTAAAACCATCATTTCCGCTTGCACCTTCGTTTGAGCATACGCACATAAATATTTCTCAGCATAGGGCAATCCTTCATCTCCTCCTCTTAACGATTCTCCATTCCAGACAACACTAGGTGTACTCGTATAAACGAGGTACTTAATCGAGTGCGCCTTACAAGCCTTTATAACATTAGCAGTTCCTACAACATTGGTTACATAGTAATCGCTGTACTTACCCCATATTCCTGTCTTTGATGCTGTATGGATAACAGCCTCAACACCTGCCGTCGCTCTTAAAACAGATTCATAGTCTCTCACATCACCGTGGTATACATCTATACCTTTACGCAACCACTCACCTTGAGCGCTCCGAGCCATGCTCCGTACTTGATAGCCCTTGTTAAGTAAACTTTTAATGACATACCTTCCTAAAAAACCAGAACCTCCTGTCACTAGTATCTTCATATTATCTAACCCTCAGTTTTTGTGTATATAGTTTCCTCAACTTCAGTCGATGAATTTTTGCATTGTGCCGCACATCTACCGGTAAATCTTTCTGCACTAAGAAAATCTCGATTCCCTGTGTTGTCAAATGTTCCTTTGCCATTTTTTTTAATTCTTCTAAGGCTTTTCTTTTATGAATCCTTTTTCTTTTTTTAAACTCAATGACAATCGCTGGCTCACGATATTTCCCTTCCCCCAAACCAATTAACGCCGTTCGGTAAACATCCGGATGTTGATTGAAAATACCTTCGCAACACGCCGGGTAAAACACTTTTCCCTCTTTGGTTTCAACTCCCTCTGCCACACGCCCACACAGCCATAGATTACCTTCTGCATCTTTCCAACCTATATCTCCCATCCGATGCCACAATCCATCTTCCGTATAAATCTTTGCTCTTTTTGTAGCTTTATCTAATCCATGATAATATTTGGTAACCGATGGACCTTTAACAATGATTTCACCTACTTGTCCTGCCAATATTTCATTGATCGGTTCCACAAAATTATTATTCGACTTTGAATTAAAGTCTTCAACTCTGCTCTCACTATAAACTATATGATCCCCATTAATTTCAAAGGGCACAGAAGCTACCTTCCTGCGCCATTTAAAAAAGCTTTGCTTTTTTATAATGGCGCAGGATAAATGGGGTTTGGGGACCGCTGTCCCCAAGCGAGTTCTAGGGCCTGCGGCCCTAGCTGTTCTTTCGCCTATCGCTACAATCTTCACTTCTGTTCCCCGTAATGCCCTCCCTACACATATGCCTTCTCCCCTTGCACTGCGCTTAGCTGCTCCTTTTAAAATTTCTGTTCCACTAATCGACGTCACCGGCAAAGCTTCCGTCGCCCCATACGGTGTAAAGATTTGGCCAATGGGCATTAATTTTTTTAACCGCTCAATTAACAAAGGTTCCACAGGGGCTCCCGCTAATAAAACTCGCTTCAAGCCTGGAAAATCGATTTCCTTTTTCTCACAATAATTAACAATTGAATGCCAGATCGCTGGCGACCCAAAACTATTTGTCACCCTTTCCCCTATGATCGCCTGCACAAGTTTTGCAGAATCCGCCTTCGCAGGTCTGCTTGGATTCATCTGAGGAACAATGGTCGTCACTCCTAACCCTGGATTAAAAAGCGCAAAAACTGGCAGCATCGGAAAATCAATTTCTCCTGGCTCAATCTTGTATTCGTCACGAATCATTGCAAGCTGAGCCATGAACATTGCATGTTCATATTCTACCCCTTTTGGTTTCCCCGTTGAACCTGATGTAAAGAGTATTGCCGCTAAATCATCCCGCTTTACCTTCTCAAGGAGTGGCTCTGTATGCTGTTCGTTTTCAAAATACCCTGGCGCTACTTTAATCGAAATCTTTACCGATCCAAATGCCTTATAAAACAACTTACTGAGCCAATACCCAGTTGGCACAGCCAGCATGCCTGTTGGTTGCACTTGTTGCACACAGATTAAAAAATTATTGAGGCCCATCCCTGGATCAATAACTACCGGCACAGCGCCTATCTTAAATAATGCAAACACAAGCCGTATTAGTTCGAGCCCTGGCCTCACAAGCACTAATACTTTCATTCCCCGCTCAATGCCTTTCTTTTTCAAGAAATGACTCAATCGATTGGTTTCCAATTCTAAATTTTTAAAAGTCGTGCCTTTATAGTTTAAACGACCTACCGCATCACCGCCTACGATCTCCTTAACAGCCAATTTTTCGCCCATATCCTCAGCGCGTTTACTCAAGTAATCACCAACATTCTCTATACTCGTTTCCATACCGTGCTCAATATTCTATTGGACTTCTTTGTACTTTTTCACATTACTTTCGCTGGATTATACCTGTTACATTTGAAAATCGCTATTCTAAAAATAGGCCTATTCAGCAGTCTTTATCTAATAAAGCCATTCTAAGATTGACGTAATAAGATAATTTTGAATAGTGTTTTAGCTGAATTTCTGTCGATTTACGGAGAGGTGACAGAGTGGCCGAATGTGCAGCACTGGAAATGCTGTGTACTCGTAAGGGTACCGCGGGTTCGAATCCCGCCCTCTCCGCCATTTGTTGCAGCTAATAAAAAAACAGGGTAAAAATTAACTCTCTTGTGTCAAAAAATCCCCAATATCTACAACTCTGTAAAAATAATCTTTATCATGCACCAAATCTGAGACGCCCCCTAGATGAAAAAGCACTGGGACAACCGCATGGCCACGGGGTACCGAAAGTCGCCTTATTTTTTCTTTCACCTCTTCTATAATTTCTACTCCGATTTCCCGCCGCATAAACTTAAATTCACATACAAATAAGTTATTAGTACGCGTCTGAATTAAATAATCTACCTGACAACCTTTTTTGCGTGCAGTTGGTGACTGATTATACGGATTATCCGCCACAACATCCGCAGCACTAATTTCAAGGGACTTTAAAAGCAATGGCCGATTTTGTAGTAAAAGACTCTCCACTTGAAGTCCCATCATACCTTCCCAGCCGGGTAGTTTATTAATTTCCATGTTTTCATAAGTTCCCCGTTTAATCTTTAGTCGATGCCGTTCAATATATTTAATATAAAAACGACTATACAGATCAGTCAAACGGTATAAACTCTGTTTACCTAAACGCTCTGTTTTAAGGGACCACTGATAATATTGTGTTACAAAACCTGAAGTAATCAAGTTTTTCATATATGTACTTAGCACCCCACTACGCGAAAAATTAAGACTTTGACGGATCTCTTCTAATGTTTTCATACCATTCGTTAAAATATGAATGATCTTTTTACAACTACTCCCAGCCTCATTAAAAAGATCATGGAAAATAAGATCAAATTCTCTTAAAAGTAAACTGTCTTTCTCAAAACAGAGTTGTCTAATATTGGCATCTGCCATCTGGCGAGGATTAATTCGCTCCAAATACCACGGAATACCTCCTAAAATTGATAAGATCTTAAATATTTCATAGTTTGAACCCTTAAAACCCATTTTATTTAAAAATAAGCCACTTTCTGGTAGCGATAAAGGCTCCAAATCAATTGAAAGCGATATCCGACCAAAGAAAGCCGTACTATTGATAATATTCTTTTCTATCCATGTAGAAACAGATCCACATATAATGACAACCAGATTAGGGTGCTTCTCACAAACCGTATCCCACCACACTTTCAATTTCGGCAAAAATGTTGGATCCTTAGACCCCATCCAAGAAATCTCATCTAATAATATGACCGTAGGAGTCTTATCAATGTGATGAGAAAGATTTAAAAATGCATCATACCAATCATTAAAAGTAAGTGGTGGCAATTGTAAGTTCTCTGCTAATTTGCTTGCAAAAATATTTCTCTGATCCTGGGCTGTAACAGAATCCGTAGGGGGAAGCCCAGCGAACTCAAGAAATTTTCGGTCCTTGCCAAATTCCCTCGCTAACCGACTTTTCCCAGTCCGTCTTCTCCCTCTAATGACCACTAATTTACCTTGTCCAGAACCATCCAGGGTTTTAAGCAATGCTAATTCTTTTTTTCTACCAACGAACTGCTTCATATCACAAAAATGACATATGTCATTTTTGCGCAATTGGAGCTTTTAAGCTCTAGAAAACACATTTCCAAAGCAAACTTGCCTTTTAGAGCACCTATTATTTTTAACTACCTTACTAGCTTCGCTGCGCTTCAAATTTGAATTCAGCAGTAGAACATCGTATATTGATTCTTCATCACAGTTGGATATTGCTTGATGCAACCGATTTGCCATAATTAACCCCCAAATGTTTTGTTCCTTCGTAGTTTTGTCGTGAACAATATCCAAAGTACATGAAAACTCAAAAGCATCTAACGTTCTTATTATTTCAACTTCATCCTTAGCCTTTTCAATTGCCTCCTTTAATACCTTTAAAATCCAAGTTCTATACATCGCTACTCTACCACTTCTATTATTGTCTAAACTTGTATTTATCAACTCTACTACCTTTGATCTAATTTCTGCTAAGTTTCTAATATCTTCGCCTGCACAATAATCATCCAGCTTGGCTCTAATAACATTAATTGTTTTGCGTGCCTTCTCGATTCCTTGGTTTTGGACTGCCAGCCCTGCAACCAAATTTTCTTCTTTGCCAAAAGCAATAGTAATTATTTCTTCTAATTTTGCTTCTAATGGAGATTTAGCAGTCGTAGCTATCTTGTACCCTTCCGCCTTTAGACGGCGTTGCAGTCCATTAATTACTTTTTTGAGACCCACTATACCCTTTTTTTTAATAACTCGATTAAATGAACCAATTAATACATCAGTAATTTGAGTAGCCCCATGAAGGATGTGTCTTCTATCTTCTAGACCTTTTATTACAGGAATGTTCCTGTTAGTTGAAGCTGAGAAGGCTGGACGTCCCTTACGGACAAGTTTCTTGTTTTCAAATAAAATCTTTAGTGGCATTTTCTACACATATTGTTTTGATTTCACTCAATAAAATTT
>Ga0206902_10071_pt1 | contig 28701 bp, 32 predicted proteins | sample Alteio_BWOrgHeat_44_FD_153242 | JGI IMG/M metagenome (GOLD analysis project Ga0206902, IMG submission 153242) | Enriched cells from forest soil in Barre Woods Harvard Forest LTER site, Petersham, Massachusetts, United States -... | ecosystem: Environmental > Terrestrial > Soil > Temperate forest >... | reverse complement strand
GCTTCATCGCGGTTGTTGGAAGCGCGGATTATTTTAACTACATCGTCTAAATTATCGAGCGCTAACCGGTATCCTTCTAAAATATGCGCTCTATCCTGTGCTTTGTTTAAATGAAATTGAGTTCTGCGGATGGTAACCTGGCGGCGATGGTCGATATAGCACTCAAGTACCTCCTTGATATTCATTTGTTTTGGACGCTGTTTATCGAGCGCTAGCATAATAACACCAAAAGAACTTTCGAGCGGTGTTAGCTTGAACAGCTTATTAATGACCACCTTGGGAATCATTCCACGTTTTAGTTCAATTACAATACGCGTGTCTTCAGTTGATTCATCTCGGATGTCACTTACTTCATCCAACACTTTGTCTTGGACTAAGTCTGCTATCTTTGTAACGAGAGCCGCTCGATTCACTGCATAAGGAATTTCAGAAATAATAATCTGTTCTTTGCCTCCCTTTGCTTCTTCGACGTTAACGGTCCCTCTAACCTTAACAATGCCTTTGCCTGTTTTAAGATAATTCTTAATGCCTTCAAGACCAACAATGGAACCACCTGTTGGGAAGTCAGGTCCAATAATATAGCGAGAAAGATCCTCTAGTTTAATAGTGGGTTTATCCAGAAGCGCAAAGGTTGCATCAATAACTTCAGATAGATTATGAGGGGGAATATTGGTTGTCATACCCACTGCAATGCCGGTTGACCCATTAAGTAGCAGGTTCGGCAATGCTGAAGGTAATACGCTGGGTTCGGTTGTGCTTTCCTTATAGTTAGGAATAAAGTCAACGGTATCTTCGTCTAAATCTTTTAATAATTCTTCAGCAATTTCCGTTAAACGGCACTCGGTGTAACGGTAAGCAGCAGCTCCATCGCCATCAATCGAACCATAGTTACCTTGAGGATCGACGAGCGTATATCGCATGACCCAATTTTGAGCCATCCGAACAAGCGTATCATAGACGGAAACATCTCCATGAGGGTGGTAGTTTTTCAACACTTCACCGACTACCCCAGCACATTTATCAAATGGTTTATTGTGTACTAATCCTTCACGGAGCATAGCATATAACACGCGGCGGTGAACAGGCTTTAGGCCATCGCGGACATCTGGGAGCGCTCGGCTGACAATGACTGACATTGAGTAATCGATATATGCTGTTTCCATTATATCGACTATATTTGTAGGAACTAACTTTTCCTGTTCTGTTTCTAAATTCATGTATTTTTTTCCGTTGAAATATTAAACATCCAAGTAAGTAGTGTTAAGAGCATTATCTTCTATAAAAGCTCGCCTAATAGGTACATCTTCTCCCATTAGCATTGAAAATGTACTGTCAGCCAATGCTGCATCTGCTATATCCACTTTTAACAATTGGCGTGTTTTAGGATCCATTGTCGTTTCATACAATTGCTTCGCATTCATTTCGCCCAACCCTTTATAACGTTGGATACTAAGGCCTTTTCTTCCAAGCGTACGTATTTGGTCTGCTAACTCCAATATCGAATGTAAATAAATAATGTTGGCCTGCTTTTCACCTTTATTTTCAATTAGGTGAAAGCGAGGTTTTTCCGAGGGAGAAAATTCTTTTATATCAAGACCTAAGGTCACCATTGCTTTCAAGAGTTTTGAAAGCTCAGCAGCCTCAAAAATTTCCTGAATAGTAATTTTTTGCTGTAGTGTATGTCCATCTACTTTTACTTCTCTAACTGCTTGGCCCTCGTACATATCTTCTGTAATTGCCATTTCTATGTAAAACCGGGACCGTTCATCATCGTTAAATAGAAATTTAAACTCTTCCTTATTGCCTGTACGAATCCTCACTAAATATTGAGGCAACGTATAGCCATCTGCTTTATGCTGATCCAGATACGTGTATAATGGGCAGCCATAACGCATGACGCCTTTTCCCACATAATCTAATCGTGATAGGATCTCGACGGCTTTATCAACAGTCTTTCCTGGAAATTCATGGTTGTCCTTTAGACGAATCAGGGTAACTTCCTCAGATCCCAACTCAAGTAGAATGCGGTTCAACTCCTGATCATTCATCACGTATTGTTCATGACGCCTGCGCTTAATTTTATAAAGCGGTGGTTGAGCAATATAAACGTAACCCGTTTCAATTAACTCCTTCATCTGCCTAAAAAAGAAAGTTAATAAGAGTGTTCGAATGTGGGCTCCATCCACGTCGGCATCTGTCATAATAATAATTTTGTGGTAACGCGTTTTCTTAATATCAAAAGCGCCATCGCCAGTATCACCAATCCCAGTTCCAATAGCAGTGATTAGATTGATAATTTCATTATTGCCTAAAACCTTATCGAGTCGTGATTTTTCCACATTCAATAATTTACCCCGAATAGGGAGTATAGCTTGATAATGACGGTTACGTCCCTGTTTCGCAGATCCTCCAGCAGAGTCCCCTTCCACAATATACAGTTCACATTTGCTAGGATCAGTTTCCGAGCAGTCTGCTAACTTCCCAGGGAGTCCGCTTCTACTTAAAACACCTTTTCGAACGGTTTCCCGGGCTTTTCGGGCAGCTTCTCGAGCCCTAGCTGCATTGAGGCATTTATCAATAATCTTTTTCCCAAGCGCTGGAACTGTTTCAAAGACATATTTTAAATTGTCTCCTACAATTTTTTGCACAATCCCATCGACTTCGCTATTCGAGAGCTTAGTTTTTGTCTGACCCTCAAAGCGTGGCTCTGGCACTTTTACGGAAATTACAGCCGTTAATCCTTCACGAGTATCATCACCTGTGATTGCTGGATCTTTTTCTTTGATTAAATTATTAGCTTTAGCGTAATTGTTAATGACTCGTGTGAGCGCTGTCCTAAAACCTGATAAATGCGTTCCCCCTTCGATGTTGAAGATTGAGTTAGCATAGGCATAAATCTGGTCATTATAGCTGCCAGTGTACTGGAAAGAGACATCAACCACAATCTTTAGGTCTGGATCTGCAGGATCGGCAGGCGCTGAACCTGAAAAGGTAATCGGCTTATCATGTAAAGCTTCCTTGGTTCGGTTTAAATAAAGAACATACTCGCTGATTCCATCTTTAAATTGGAATACATCGGATTTATTGGTTCTTTCATCTATTAAATGAACGCGTATACCGGGGTTTAGAAATGCGAGTTCTCTTAATCTTTTGGCTAAAATATCGTATTTAAATTCTCTTGTAGTAAGGAAAATTTCAGGGTCAGGTAAAAAGGTGATTTTAGTCCCGGTTTTATGGGTTTCGCCTATAACCTTCATCTTTTGGATGGTTTTCCCTCTAGAAAAGGCCATATGGTAAATTTTCCCCTCGCGCCGTACTTCTGCGCTGAAGGCCTCAGAAACAGCATTCACGCATTTAGCTCCTACGCCATGGAGTCCCCCAGAAACTTGATAAGCGCCCTTTCCAAATTTTCCACCGGCATGGAGGTTAGTCATCACAAGCTCTAACGCTGGGATATTGTACTTTGGATGAACATCAACGGGAATACCGCGCCCATCGTCTTCAATAGAACAGGATCCATCGAGGTGGAGGATTACATGGATATTCTTGCAATAGCCAGCTAGAGCCTCGTCAATGGAGTTGTCGACGATCTCAAAAACGCAATGGTGGAGCCCTCTTTCGTGAGTATCTCCGATATACATGTCAGGACGCTTGCGAACGCCTTCAAGTCCTTCCAATTTCTGTATTTTTGACGCATCGTATGTCGAATCTGTTTGATCTTTAGCCTTTACCATAAAGTTAAGAGTATATTAAAAAAATACCCTAAAAAAGCGAGACAAATTTGGTGCTTTTTTGGCTCAACCCCCCCCTTTTTCAGCATTAGAAAAGAGGGGGGTGAAAAGAAAGTTGGTCGTCTGCTCTCAGAGTTCTTCTTTTATTTTTAAGACTTTTGGATCTGTAAAAATTTCTGGATATTTGTTAGATAGTTCCGTTACACGCTCACAGGCTTTTAACATAGCTGTGAAGTTTTCCATATCATGTGATTTTGCATCGTAGTATCCCATTGCGCGATGTATTGTTAGCGCTCCACCGTACTGCGTTAGCATAGCTTCTAAGACATCGAAATCAAATTCTTTGTAATGTTCTGTCATATATTCGTAAGCGATTGCAGCCGTTTTTCGTGCGCTGATAGGGTATTTGCGATAGTCGAGCTTTTCAAGATCTTCCAGTTTTTTACTTTCTTCGTACATTTCGTATCGCGAATTATAGTAAGTTCTTGCATACATGGTGACCTCCATAATCTCAACTAAATCCTCTTGCAACGTAGATGCTATCATATAGGTAGGGCTATAAATAGCTAAAATCAAGATGGCTATGAATTTTTTCATATTTTTCTTTTTTAAGTTTAATTTATGATAATTGTTTTAGAATACTTAAAATTTAAAGTATGCTTCAATTTTAATTTTCTTTTGGAGGCAAATCGTCATTTTTTTTCAAAAAATCTTTTCTAAAAACTTCTGGATACTTATTGGCTAATGTTGTTAGACGGTTATGAAAAACTTCTGGATAACCCGCAAGATCTTGTATTGCAGATAACATAGCATAGTTAACCCCATCAGCGCAACCAACATCACCTATCCTAGAATCCGTTGGTTCCAGAACAATGTATAACACTCGAAAACTTAACTCCTTATAATGGCTTCTTAAATACTCTTTAACAGAGTCTCTCATTTCATGAGCAATGGAAATTTGATCGTTAAAGTTATGGAGATCTTGTTTGTCTCTGTTATTTTTTCTGTATATTTCACATGCCGTATTATAAAAGCATTCTATATTTCTGTAGAGTTTCATGAACTCAATGATGTCCTCTTCCAATGTAGATGCCATTGTGTAAGTTAAGCTGCAAGCAGCTATAATTAAAGCCGTGATTAATTTTTTCATGTTTTTTCTTTTTTATAAGATTAGCTTACTTTAAAGAAGTAACCAATTTTGAGATACTGCGTCAATGCAAATTATCTCTTTGATATCTTACGAGCTTCAATTAGCTTAGGAGTTTTTGCTATCGCTAAATCCTTACTTAGGCACAAGTATATTTTACAAGTGATAGCGTATTTTCAGTTTTTCAAAGGTTTCTCTCATTAAAAGCAGATGACTTTTAATATTAATATAAACGTTATCCGCTAACTTTCATCATACGTATAGGGTGTCAGATTTCTATCTTTGAGCATTTGGATCCATTGGCTTTTATTTTCAATTAGACCTATTTGATAAGCCTGCTCTAATGTGCCTCGAGGATAATTGATCTCAATATCTCTGCTTTTCAAAATATATTTCAGAAATTTCCAAAAAATCTCAAAGCTCACTTTAAATCGTTGAATAGAGGCATCGATATTTGTTCGATCCTCTTGCAGAGGCTTTGAAGCTACAGTTTCTAGAGCTAACAGTGCCTTTTTTAACTTTTCAGATCCTGACTTAATTTTTTCTTCAGTCATAGCTTTAAATGGTCGTGTTTCATTTTAATTTTGGCAGCTGTATGGTCAGAAATGGCTTGCATATTGGAAAAGGCAAAAGTATTCATAATTGAGCATGGATTGGAGATTAATGAAAATTGTCTCGAATAGCGTTGAGACAATTTGAAAATCGTTAAATAACTTGGAAAAATTCTTTGAAGCTTACAATACTGTATAAGCATTTTCCCTAATCCTCGGGAAAGGCTCTAGCAATTTTTCCGGCTTAAAATAACTATGATCAAATTGTAAATTCAATGCGGCCCGCCGAATATCAAAGCGTGTCTTGTCTTTAGAGACATTGTCAACAAGATCAATCGTTTTTACAATCCATTGATCCTGCACTTTCTTGAAGTTCAGTACTTTTACGGACTTTTCTAATTTTTGATTTTCCCCTAAAATGTAGGCTTCAATTAAGGCTCCATACTCTCCGTCTAAAAACAAATCCACATGTGTGTACTCTTTTTCAATTCCTTTTACCCATTTTGGAGCTTGTAAACGGTAGGCTTGTGCTGGACGGCCCTTTACTACAACGGGTCTTAGATATTGAGGATTGTCCCAGTAGAAGTAGTTAAAGAATAATTCAAAGGGAGAATACACAAGGTTTTTATCCAAGGGCTTAAAAATTTCTTCAGGTGTTAATTGCCGGTATCCGTTAGCTGCATTTGTATCTACTATCCATACTTTTGGATGCTGGCCGCTTTGCCCAATGAGTATCGTCCTATTCTGTGGTTGAGTAACGGGCCATAACTCCATCCGCATGATGGGTCCCTCCTCATTCCAACTGCCCCAAATCATACCAAAAAATAACGATCCTTTACTCTGCCGCGGCATGTGTTGGAGCTCAAACACAAAAGAATAGTCGCCATAGATTTTTTGACTGCGAAAATTGTCAAACAATTTCAGCGCCTCTTCTTGAGATAAGGATGGCGCTGCTTGTGGAGCTTGCCCTATAATTTCGTTTAGCACATGCCGCCCAGCGTCAAAAACGCCTCCATAAGCCACTAAAAAATTTAAGCAACCTGCTAAAAAACAAGTTTTTAAAACCTTAGATACTTTTCTACTGCTCAGCTGCATTTGGAACTTCAGTTAGGGATCCCGGAGTTTTCTGTGGTGTTGTTTCAGGAACTACTATTGCCGGTAGCTTTCCTATGTCATCTGCTTTCCTGTGTTCGTATCTAGCCATGCACCAAAGATACAAACCAAAAGCTAAGATAAAAAAAACAACTGCAGAATAAATCGTCCACCGTGTTAAAACATTGCCACCTTGGGCCCCAAAAGCGCTTTCCGTAGCTCCCCCTCCTAAGGCTTCTCCGACCCCACTACTCGTTCGTTGCATGAGTACTATAAGGACGATAAAAAAGCTAAGCAGAATTAAAGCCGATAAAGATAATATTAGTAGAACACTTCCCATATTTTTATAGAATTGAAATTAACGATTATAAAATTTATCGAAAATTTTCAAGTATTTTATTAACGATGTAGTTTTTTTCAAGCATTTAGGCCACTTGGTTTGCTTTTTCACGCATAAAGCCTATTTTTTGTAAAATTCGGTATAAATCTTCATTGCCGCGATATTCAATGACTAATTTTCCCTTCTTTGGCCCATGCTTTAATTGCACTTTTGTGCTCAAATAAGATGTCATTTGTTTTTGAAGATCGCCTATAACAGCTTGTTGCACGTCGGCCTTAACAGGTTTAGATAATTGCGAAACGGATTGTCCATTTTTTATAAATAAAACTCTCGTTTCCGTTTCGCGAACACTCATGCCAGATTCAATTATTTTTCTAGCCAGCAACATGCGTTGTTCCTTTTGCTCCAATCCTAAAAGCGCTTTAGCGTGCCCCATCGATAGTATTCCTTTACGAATATATCCTAAAACCTCCTCTTCTAATTGCAGAAGCCTCAAAGCATTCGTTACCGTTGAACGCGCTTTATTAACTTTTTGGGCAACTACATCTTGCGTTAAATCAAAATCACGCATCAAACTCGCATACCCCATTGCTTCATCAACAGGATTCAAATCCTCACGCTGTAAATTCTCCACTAAGGAAAGCACAGCTGATGATACGTCACTCGCCTCAATCACACGTGCAGCTATGGCCTTTAATTTCAAGGTCTTACAAGCTCTCCAGCGTCTTTCTCCAGCAATAATCTGATAGCGCTTCTCACCTTTTTTTCTGACCACAATAGGTTGCAAAAGCCCATCTGCGGCAATACTCTTTGCCAAAGCTTGTATAGCTTCTTCATCCATATCCTTTCTAGGTTGATAAGGATTTACTTCAATCGCATCGAGCGCTATTTCTTGATACGGCAAGGCAGGCGCTGCCGCGGGAATCATTTCTGGTTGTTTTTCTTTTTTAGGCGCTTCTTTCACACTTTTAATACCCTCCCCGCTTCCTTTTGCTATCAAACTTCCTAATCCTCGCCCTAGTCGCATATTATTCTGCTTTGACATATTCACCTCTTGTTTTAAGTCTACAATCTTATCTCGCAATCTTCTGTGGAATAAACAATGTTTGCCCCGGTTTTAAATTCTTAGGATCTGCAATCCGATTCGCATTTTGTATATCTACTGTTTTAGTGTGATACTTTACAGCTATATGCGAAAGGGTATCCCCTTTTTCTACCACGTGGACAACTCCTTCTTTAGGATAATCATCCGAAAAGACCACTCCCCCACTAGCTATTTCTTTTTCTGTACTCTTTAATTGACTAACAGTACTCTGTACCTTCGTTCCTAAACGTTCCATCTGTTGCCCAAAATGCTTCAAAAGCTCTTCATTGTTGTTTTTGACAACATTTTGTACATTCTGTTGCATTGCTAGCATTTCTTTTCTCACTTCTGCTACTTGGGTATAGAACTTTGCTTCTGATTCGCTTCTACGCTGATGCACTGCAGCTATCTGCTGCTTCAATTGGTCATTTTCTCTTTGTAATGTTTCAACACTCATGCGTAATCTACCGAGTTCTTGATTCAAAACGGCGATGTCCTCCATTAAGTTTGCTGCCTGTACGCGTAAAGGCTGGCCCACTCCATCAGCTATCAAAGTTGCCGTACAAAGATTCATTAATAAAGTAGCCAAAAAGAACCTGCTTATATTCATTATAATTTATGTTTTTCGAATTTTTATGCCCAATTGTCAATTCGAATCCTTCATTAATTGAACACGCTGGCTAATGATAAAGTCAAAATAGACATGCGGAAATGGCTCTTTAATAAAAGTAAAGTGCCACCATTCACCATCATAGTTCTTAAACCCTTGTTTGTGCATAAGCTGACAGAGTAATCGGCGATTTTCTTTCGCTTTCCCTACAATTCGGTGATGCTCCGTATGTGAATATTCGTGGAAACAATCAAATCCCGTTCCCATATCGATACTATTGTCATATAAATGCTGACTTTTTGGCAAAATCCCATCGATTAATCTGTCGCCTTTTTTATAGTCTTTTTGCTTTGGTACAGGTAGTGGCACAAGGGTTACATCGACTGCAGCTCCCCTGGCATGCGATGAGCGCAGTAGAACAAAGCTCAAATCAAATACGCTGGCTTTATCAATGTGTTTATAAAACTCTTCTTTCATTAATTGATCTTTAGAATCCACAGACCACTTTAAAATATCTTCGCAAGCTCTGAGGGGCCTATAAGCTTCATATACTTTCAACGTTAAGTTGAATTGCTTAGCTTCTAACTGTACTTTTCTCAATGCTTTCCCTACAACAGACGATACAATACATCGCTGTGCTTCGTACCCAGCTAAAGGCCTTCCAATAAAATTATAATCTCCCGCATAGCGAATTTCTTGGAGAATTGTTGGATCAAAATCTTCTAAGTCATGAAATCCTTTAGGCAAGTCTAATTTAGTAGAGATAGCGCTCATGTAGTGTATAATCTAATATGCAATTAAAAATTGCTACAAAAATTTAAATTACCTCAATAATTTATTCAATATCTTTCGACAAAGTATCTTACGCTCTTGATTGCCTTCTTGAAGAATAGGGATAATAGGATGTAGAAACTCGTCTTCTTTGTTCATAAGGGAAGGATCAAATTCAGGGTGGACCCCTGACAGTACAACTTTTCCTTTACCTACCGAAAACTCTATAATAGCCGGCAATTCCTTTGCTTCTCCACTATAAAAGCCAAGTATTTTTATGCCTGGAAACTTTTCTGGATCCATAAAATGACCGCCTCCTTGGTAGTAAACAATATAGGTAGCAACATTGTCTCCTTCCTTCCATATGAGTTTTTCTGCACGTGACCCTCGTGCACTAGCGTAGTCATATTCACTAAATGTTGGACCAACGACTATTCCAGGGTAAAATGCTAGCTCACGTTTTCCAATCACTTCAAACCGTGGATGTCCTTTAGCGAATTCAATTCCACTACTAGCGTAATAGGCACCTGCACAAATTCCTAAAAAAGATCCGCCTTTTTCTACATATTCTCGTATCCGTTCATTCCCAACGCCGCGCAATTTTTTGCAATAAGGTAAGTCAGCCCCTCCCGGCAAAATAAATAAAGCAGCATTTTTGATCCATAATCCTTCTTTGACGCTTTTTGCATTTATAAATTGAATGTTGTACTTGTCTCCAACATTCTCTGTAACCATATGCTGGCTCTGCTTTACAGCTTCTTCTCCGGCACCACGGTCATTGTATATGTAGATGGTATCTTTTTCTAACATAGGTAATAAAAATAGAATATAGAAAGCAATTGATCGTATTTTCTAATCTTCAAAAAACTCAACCTTCCCTGTATCCATGTGATAGAGCGCATAGGAAACTGTTATTTTATTTTGCTCGTATGCTTTTCGAATAATCTCTGATTTTCTTACCAGCATATCTCTAATTCCTTTTACGTTATGAGTGCATTCCACCATGTAATCTTTCGAAAACTTTACAGGCTGTGGAGTTATTAAGCGCTGTTGTATATCATGGAGAATAAAATCTATGTACGGCGAGCCTGTATTCCCTAAAGCTGGTGTATTCAGAGCTGATATCACTGCTCCACAATTTGAGTGCCCTAAGATCAATACATTCACCGCTCCCAGGTTCTGAACCGCAAATTCGATACTGCCAATAATACTCTGCCCTAGTACATTTCCAGCTGACCTTACTACAAATAGTTCCCCAAAATGTTGATCAAACATAAGCTCTAATGCAAGCCGTGCATCTGAGCATGTTAAGATGACTGAGTGTGGTTTTTGGATAGTGGCTCCTATCCTTTCCAGATGTTCGTCCGTAGCTGTAAAAACCTCCGTCTTCTCTGCTACAAATCGTTCATTGCCTGCTTTTAGTAACTTTATTGCATCTTCTCCACTCATGATAGTCTTTTTTTCTTCTGTTCCTAACATACAAATAGTTGTTAAAGCCCAACTCACACATACTGTGAGTAATTTTAAAAAAATGTGCCTTTTCATAAGTCTATTGAAAAGTAACTTAAAGCTTATCCACTCATCCATCGCAAGATAAAAATTTGTTTCCAAAATATTTGGAAAATATATATTTTATGTCGAATACTATGCTCAAAAAACGTTTTATCATCATCGGCGGTGGAGCCGCAGGTATCTTTGGAGCTCTTGCAGCGGCAAAAGCTCATCCCGAAGCTGAAGTCATTGTTCTTGAAAAATCTCCGAAGCTCCTCGCTAAAGTCCGAATTTCAGGCGGCGGCCGCTGCAACGTCACTCACCACTGTTTTGATCCAAGCCTTTTAGCCCAAAATTATCCGAGAGGACATAGTGAACTCCTAGGCCCCTTCAGCCGGTTCCAGCCCAAAGATACCGTAAATTGGTTCCATGAACACGGTGTCCAATTGAAAACCGAAGCCGATGGCAGAATATTTCCCACTACTGATGACTCGCAGACAATTATTGATTGCCTTCTAAAATCTGCTGAGAAATTAAACATTAAAATCTTCACTAAAACAAATGTCGAAAAAGTAGAAGTGGTTGAGAAATCTTTATTTAAAGTATTTATTAACACTGAAGATCCCTTGACTTGTGACCGTATTCTCCTCGCTACTGGTGGTGGGCAAAGCAATAGTGGTTTTGAAATTGCGCAATCTCTCGGCCACACGATTGTTCCTCCTGTCCCTTCTTTATTTACTTTTAATATTAAGGATACCCGACTGGATGATCTTCAAGGCATTTCTTTCCCCACTGTTAAAGTCGAAGTTTTAGGAACCTCCCTTAAAAGCGAGGGGCCACTCTTAATTACCCACTGGGGACTCAGTGGTCCTGTTATCCTGAAGCTTTCGGCCTGGGGTGCAAGAATTCTGCATGACTTGAATTATAATTTTGAGCTTCGTATAAATTTCTTGTCCAATTTTTCTACAGAAAAATTAATAGTGGAATTAAAAAAAATCAAAGAACAGCTCAGTCTAAAACAAATTATAAAAAACCCGCTCTTTGACGTTACCAAACGCTTTTGGGAAAAAATTGCTGCAACAGCCGGTATTGCTGAAGATTTATCTTGGGCCCATATCTCCCTTACTCAAATGCAAAATTTAGCGAATGAACTTACTCAAGGAAAGTATATTGCGTATGGTAAAAGTACCTACAAAGATGAGTTTGTAACCTGCGGAGGTGTTTCTCTTAAAGAAATTAATTTTAAAACCATGGAAAGTAGGATTTGCTCAGGGTTTTTCTTTGCTGGAGAAGTCTTAGATATTGATGGTGTAACCGGTGGATTCAACTTCCAAGCTGCTTGGACGACTTCTTGGATTGCGGGAAATTCTATGTAAATATCACAAACATTACAAAACCAAGAATATCTTACAGAGGGACACCATTTAGGCCACGCTAGCCCACAATTAGAAATAATTATCTGATTAGAAAAATTCGGTGAAATTAGCCAGCCTATTGGAAAGTAAGATGATTTTCATTTATCAAAAGTATTTAAACTTTGGATGCTAAAAATCCACTTGAAAAAAATTATTAATTTTTATTGACTTTTTACATTAAAAAGCTTTAATCTAAATGTTAGTTCTTAGACAGAGTATTTTGAGGAAATCAGCTACAGCCTGTATCTCAACCATGGTATGCATAATATGCTTAGATATGTTAGTGTGTACCTTCTTTTCCACTAATTTGTTATTAGTGAGGAAAATATTTTTCATAAACTAAACAAAGAAAGGAATGTTCACCATGGATCAGAAAAGTTATAAAGAATCCGTCGACTCCAGTGCCTTCCCAAAAAAGGCAAGCAATAACAATGAGGAACACCAATATAAGGGCGAAGGTATTATTCATGACCTTGTGGAAAAAGCAAGCGAGCTAACATCAGCGCCTGTTAAGAAAGCAAAAAAGGTTTTAAAGAAGATGTATTCTAGCAAATAGCTAGCTTTACCGTCTTGTTTAGATCTTTAACTTATTAATGGTAAATTTTAATAGAAAGGAGCTAAGCAAATGCAATATAAATCTATTCACGACATTTTTGATTGTGCTAAAAATAATATGCTGTCTCGTGCACAAAAAACATACTTAAGAGCCTTTAATAAGACGTGGGTAGAGTATTCCAATTCCGCTAACGCAGAGGCGGCAAAAATAAAAGAAATATGCGAAAAAAGGCAATCAACGGGTAAATAATTAACATGATTCCTAAACTAAAAACTAATAAAAGAGATTAAAATTATGAAAAAAAATAAAAAAAGAGTAATCGGAACAACTTCTTATTGTGTATTACTGGGTGTAGCTTTTCTAAGCCCAATTCTTTGCAATACAGCTTATTGTTTGCAAAGGCTAGAAGCGCTTCCTTCAAAAGAAGAAATAAAGCAAGAGGTCCAGCATATAAAAGAAAAGGTTGTTAATGAAACCCAGCATATAAAAGAAAAAATTGTTAATGAAAAATGCAAACGTATTGTAGAATTAGGCAAAGCAGACATCATTGAATCCGAAAAACACAGGCCTATTCAACAATCTGTAGCCTTTTCAGTTAAAGAGATTGAGAATGTATTTGGTTTAAAAGATTATTTAACCGCTCATATTGAATTAGTAATCCCGGCAGGAGTTTACCGTTCCAATCTTAATGTAGTCGAAGATGAACCACTCATAGTAGTGGTAGACAATGAAAGCTTCCCATTGCCTTTTGTAGGTAGTGTGATCAATGATCGACTTGCTCATGGCCTAGGAAGAGATAAGAAAATTATTGATGCAGATTACCTTTTAAGTCAGGAAGTCGTATCCAAACTTATGGCTGGCCATTATGTAGGTTATAAAACTAAACTTTCAGGAAACAACTGTGTTTTTGAAGTTAAAGGAGACTTTACATACCATAATATCGAAAACCTTAAAAAAATGAAATCTCAATAATAATCTTGCTAGGTCTAAAAAAAATAAAAAGGAAGGCGTTAAGCCTTCCTTTTTTATTAAGTAATAGGCTTCTAATTCTCCTCGGGCCTTGGTAAAACCAAGTATTTACATTTTTTTTAAAAAATAGCATAATTGGTCATAATGTTATTAAAAGATTTTTTAAAAATAGCTTTCATTTTCCTTCTTTCCTCTCTTTATTTTCTCCATCCTTCTACAGGCATAGAAACGCCTCCTGGTTTCTCGGCTCTTTCCCCTGTAACTGATTTCATTTATCCACAATTTAATGAAGAAGGCCTTAAAATATGGAATCTCGCAGGCGCTGAAGGCCACTTGGTACTTGATAATAATAGTCTGAAGGTAAATAAAATGACGATAACTACCTTCTCTCACAAAAATGGACAATCCTTCCCAGACACCATTCTTGAAAGCGATTCGGCCCTAATTTTTACTAAAGAGCACAGAGCCGAGAGTTCTGATCCTGTAAAAGTTCAAGGCGATGGCTTCCAGATCAAAGGTAAAGGTTGGATATGCGATCGGACAATTAACCAAATTATTGTCAAAGAAAACGTCCAAGTATCTTTTCAAGATTCTCTCCAAAAATTCATATCTTCACAGGAAAATTTACAGGAAAAAGCACAATGAAGCTAAATTTTCTAACAATTATTACATTCATTCTCATAACTATGTGTTCTTCGATATTTGCTACTGATAGCGAATTGAATGAAGTAGCCAATGAAAACGTTTCGAACAAAGGTACTTCCATTACTAGCGATCAATTAGAAATGCAAAGTCTTGAAAATGTGCATACCTTTACTTTTAAAGGCAACGTCGTTGTGGATTCCGATCAGCTTCATGTTACGTCAGATGAGTTGCTCATTTTTTCCAATAACAATAATAAAGAAGCCAGCGATGCTTCTGATGAGTCTCTTGCACATGGCAAAATAGGAAAAATCGAACGTGTCATCGCTTCCGGTAATGTTTTTATAAAAGAAGATACTCGTACTTTGAAAGCAGGCCAGGCTACTATCAATACGCTAACCGGTGAAATCATTTTAGAAAATAATCCCGTTTACGAAGACTCTGATGGTATTGTTACTGGCTATAGGATGATCTTGCGTAAGGGTGAAAAAAAAGCTTATGTTGAACCCGGTAATGGTGAGCGTCCCAAAATTGTTCTACCTAAATTAAAAAACTTAAACCCGACAATTGATGGATGAGCCACTCGAATAACAGATCTGATAGCAATCCCAGCGAACGGCCACAAGCAGGTATTAAAACATCTGCATTACGCAAGTCATATGGCAAAAAGGAAGTCGTTCGTGGCGTTAATATCGATGTTAACCCTACTGAAATCGTTGGTCTACTAGGGCCCAATGGAGCCGGGAAAACCACTAGTTTTTACATCATCGTGGGGCTTGTTGCAGCAACTTCTGGCGAAGTTTTTCTAGATGGCGAAAATATCACGCACCTCCCCATGTACAAAAGGGCTCGCAAAGGTATTGGTTATCTTCCACAGGAGGCTTCTATTTTTCGCAAACTCACTGTTAAAGAAAACCTTCAAGCCGTTGCCCAAATGCTTTCTGTTCCTAAACCTGAGCAAAAATCGCTCGTGGAAGAGCACTTAGAAGAACTTCATCTAACTCACTTAGCTTACCAAAAAGCCTATACTTTAAGTGGAGGTGAACGCCGCCGGCTCGAAATTTCTAGAGCCCTTATCATGAGGCCTAAATTTCTCCTCCTCGATGAACCCTTTAGTGGCGTCGACCCCATCAGTGTTCAAGAAGTAAAAAGCATTATTGTCGGGCTCAAAAATAAAGCTATCGGTGTCTTATTAACCGACCACAATGTTAGAGAAACCCTTTCTATTGTGGACCGAGCCTACCTTATACACGAAGGGACTGTTCTGTGCCAAGGCTCTAGCGAGGATTTGATCAATAACCCAGAAAGTAGACGTCATTATTTAGGAGAGTCCTTTAAACTCTAAATTATACCCTCCGCCTAAGTACAATTGTGTGTGGTCTTTCCGATTCCGTTCGGCCTTACCACTCGTTTTCCTAGAATAACCTGAAAATGCTTAGGACATATGCCCCTTTACAAAATAGGCAACTTAATGTTAAATGGCCATATTATGAAAAGAACGGCTATAAAAGCGCCTGCTGTCAGCGCTAGACCTCTTGGAGAACTGGCTTTGGGGAGAGGAGGGGAAGGCGCATCGGAGCGCAGAAGCCGAGCATATAAAGTAATACGTGAGGATTCGAGCACCGAAACAACGCACTCATTCTCCACCAAAGTAGAGTTATGCAAGAGGTCTACTGAAGAAATACCCCTAAAAGAATTTTTTAAGCTTTATGGAGAAAAATTACAACTACAGCTCTTAACTTCAGAAAAAGGACTTGAGCGCACGATTGGCGAAAAAAGCATCAACCGGCCAGCCTTAGCTTTAACGGGTTACCTTAAGCATTTTGCCAGTAAGCGGCTTCAACTTTTGGGGGCTGGAGAAATGAGTTATTTAAAAGACCTCTCTACTAAAAAACAAATAGCAGTCTTAGAACAAATCGCTAAAAGAAAAGTTCCCTGCATCATTATATCTAGAAATTTACAACCCACTGAATCGCTACAACAGGTTTGTCAAAAATACACCATAGCGCTTTTTCGTACCGCTTTAAGTTCAAAAGACTTTAGCGCCCAAGCAACCGTTCTTCTAGAAGATATGATGGCGCCTCGAGCCACCATTCATGGAACCCTGATGGATATCCGGGGGATTGGAACCCTCCTGCGCGGAAAAAGCGGTATCGGTAAAAGCGAATGTGCCCTTGCTTTAATTGAAAAAGGCCACAGCTTCGTTTCGGACGACGCTATCCACTTAAAGCTTATCTCGGAAAATGAACTCCTAGGCTCAGCTTCTCCTTTAAATTATGGTTTCATGGAATGCCGGGGCATCGGTATTATTAATGTCGCAGAAATGTTTGGGATTCGTTCTGTTCGATTTGAAAAACGTATCGATTTGGTAATCACTTTTATAGAATGGGAAGAAGGCGCCCCTGAGGAAAGAACTGGACTCGATGATCGCTTCTTCCAGATTCTGGGCTACAATGTCCCTCATGTAGAAATATATGTAAGGCCTGGCCGTGATATGGCTAGAATTGTAGAAGTTGCTACCATGGGCCACGCTCTCAAAAAAATGGGCTATAACGCTCCAGAAAAATTCAATCAGCAACTATTGAATCATTTAACTTCTAAGCAATAAATATTTTGCATGCGATTAAAAATTGTGAATAACTTGTTAGAAACTTCTTCTTGCAAAAAGTTACCTTTTTTTCGTTATCCTAAAGGTCTGATATTTGATTTCTTTTTAAATCATTAAACCACTATCTCCTAAAATCAAAAGCCTCTATTTATGAACAGCTTACAAAATATTTCCCTCTCAAAACACACCACCTATTACCTCATAAGTAGCTTATTTAAAAGCTTTTCCACTTTTCTTCAAAAGAATATTGACGGCATAACCCTATGTGAGTAATTTTCGGAACCCTCCACCTCCAACACTATGATGCAATTACAAGAAGAAACCCTTTGTCTTTGGAATATTCTCAAGGAAGATCTAAAAACGCTCTTCCCTCAAGATGTTTTTCAAACCTGGTTCGACCACATTCACCTAATCGAAGAAAAGGACAATACACTCATCTTAGCTGTCTCTAATGACTTTGCTGCCATCTGGATCCAGGATAATTATCATGATCTTCTTGTAAAACGACTCCAAATAGCCGCTGGACGCACTATGAAAATCCTCTACAAAGTCTGTGCAAGTGATAAAAAAACGGAAGAGGACGATACCAGAAAAACCACTAAAGTTCAGAAAAATACTAAATCTCCTGCCTCAAGAGATAGCGACGCCATAGCCTATGTTCTCAATCCTAAAAATACTTTTGAAAATTTTGTCGTTGGAGCTGATAATCAACTCGCCCATGCCGCTTGTATTGCGGTTGCCAATACTCCCGCTAAAGCTTACAATCCTCTCTTTGTGTATGGAGATACTGGTCTTGGGAAAACCCATCTCATGCACGCCGTTGCACATGCTGTCCTTCAAAATAACCCTCATTTAAACATTGTCTACGTCTCTACAGAAAAATTTACGAACGAGTTTATTAACGCTATTCAAAATAATACCCTCACAAAATTCAGAAAACGCTACCGTAACGTCGATGTCCTCCTTATTGATGATATTCACTTCCTTTCCGGTAAAGAACGCATCCAAGAAGAATTTTTCCATACCTTTAACGACCTGTTTGAGGCCCAAAAACAAATTATCCTATGTAGCGACCGGCCTGCTAGCGAAATCGCTAAATTAGAAAACCGTCTTATTTCGCGCTTTCAATGGGGACTAGTTACGGATATTCAAGCGCCTGACCTCGAAACACGCGTTGCCATCCTTTCTAAGAAAGCGGCTGCCATTAACCTTCATCTTCCAGAAAAAATCCTTCATTTCCTTGCCCAAAAAGTGGCTAGAAACGTCCGTCGCATGGAAGGCGCCCTTAATCGTGTTGCTGGCTATGTTGCCCTTGTCAATAAACCTATTGATATCCCAACCGTTGAACACCTACTTAAAGACATCCTCCAAGAAGAAGCCCAAAACCAAATCACCATTCAAAAGATTCAACATAAAGTTGCTGACTACTTTCAAATCCGCTTTGAAGAAATGTCCTCAAAAAGACGACCTGCTAAAATCGCCTTCTCCAGACAAATTGCTATGTACCTCTCTCGATCCCTCACTAATCGTTCTTTGCAAGAAATTGGTGATGAATTTGGTGGCAGAGATCACGGAACCGTCATTCATGCCTGTAAAGCTGTAGAAAATATGATGGAACAGGACGAATCCGTTCGCAGAAGCGTTGAATACCTACAACATCAGGTTTCTTCTAATAGTGCTTAAATATATACACTTTCTATGAAACTTACTAAAGATCAAATAACTCAATTAAAATCTTGGCTAGAGGTGGGTCTTAGTCTTTCTAAAATTCAAGACTGTCTCCAAAAAGAATGGAATCTTTCTTTAACCTATATGGATCTTCGTTTTCTAATCGATGATTTAGGTTTGCATATCATTGAAAAAACATCTAAAAAAGATAGCGAAATCTCCCCAGCTATGCAACTCACCCCAGAAAGCCCTCTCTCCCATCCAGCAACAAGCGTTACCGTTACTGTAGATGCTGTTACTCGCCCTGGCGCTGTCGTCAGCGGCCAAGTAACCTTTTCAGATGGCATAAAAGGGAATTGGCATCTCGATCAAATGGGAAGAATTGCTTTAAGTCCTTCTGAACATGGCTATAAGCCATCACCTGAAGATATCAAAGAATTTCAAAAAACCTTGCAAGATGAACTTCATCGAGCAGGTTTTTGAGGGAATGAGGTTTCAAATATAGGTGATTTGAAACCCAGGTTTATGGTGTTAAAAGGCCCCCTTGGAGATGGGGGCCTTTTTCTTTTACAAGAATTTGTGGAAAAGGCTTTTTCAGGTTATGTTACTACTAAAAGAAACCGTAACAAATTTTTACTATGGGTAAAGTTAAAAGAACAGAATCTTCTCAAAAAATAGAACAATTACAAAAACCAGGACATCCTGTATCGCCTAAGCAGATAGGCACTTTAACAGGCAAACAAGGCAATAGAGGAGTTGTCATAAAAAAACTTGAAGAGTTTAAAAACAGAATAGAAAAACAGGCAAGTGGCACCATTAAAAAAATTAATGAGGACTTTAATGAAAAAGTTCGAGAATTTAATCAAAAAATTCTTCAGCTACAAGATAGCATAAATAAAAGTATTGGCGAAGAAGTGAAAGAAAAATTTGGCAAACCAATCGAAACAGGGCTGGAGATGATCCAAACAAGATTCGAAAAAGAAATAAAATCAATAACGGATCTCATTAGAGACATCGATCGGGTACTTAACGAAGACGTTCAAACATTCAATAGAAAAATTGAAGAATTCAAAAAAGAAACAAACGAGATGCAAAAAATGTTTAGAGAAATGATAGAAGGATCTAGTAAGAAAGACGATAATGATAGTACAGAAGACAAAAAAAAATAAAACTAAAATAAGAAACAAAAAATTTTCAAAAGTGTATTTTTATTAAAAAAACTTAAAAAAGGTCTCCTATGGACAACATAAAAAAAACTTCTAAGCACACAATTGAAACAGCAGGAAAAAAAGAAAAAAGTCCAGAATTGTTCGAACAATTGAAAGGCTTTTTTGCAGGCAAAGAAGGAGAAAAAGTGGTTGAAGAAAAAACTGAAACAACACCTAAGCTAAAAACTCCCAAGGGAGGAAAAAAAGAAGAAAAAACCCCTCTAAAAGAAAAAGTGGTTGAGAATGAATTTGATGAAGAAATTAAAAGCGGATTTGAAGCGCTTTATCGAAAATTCGATAAAACAATAGAAGACGCCAAGAAAGAAGTGAGCAAATTTGCCGACGACATAGACGAAAAACTTGAAGCAGTTAAAAAAGACCTTAAAAAAGACTTTGAAGAAAAAATAGAAAAACCGGTAGCTCAGGCCACTCAAGAAGTCGGTGAAGCATTTGATCAAAAAATTAATCAGTTAGGACAAGCTGTAGGTGAAAAAGTAGATGAAGCCAAACAGACGGTAGACGAGGTTGTCGAAAAAGCAGATAAAGAGCTTGAAGCAATTAAAGCAAGTTTAGAGGAAGCTGCTCAAAAAGGAGACGAATTTTTAGGAGAAGCCTTAGATACAATAATCGACACTGCCGAGGAAGTCCAAAAAGAACTAACAGAGAAAGTAGAAAGTGTGAGTGACTCTATTGCAGAACTTATTCCAGAATCTCTCAGAGAGAAATCTAAAGAAATCCAACAGGCATTCGATCGCGCAACCATAGAAGCTCGGCGTTTTGCAGAGGTACAGAAAAAAGCATTAGAAATGGAAGTTAAATTCAAGGAAGAAACCGCTCGTACGATACAGCGAGTAATGCCTATTGTACAGAAAATAGCTAAAATTAGCAGCTTTATTGATAGGATACGGAAAATGCTTGCTCTAATGGCCCTTAGAGTAAAACACTTTTACGAAGATATTAAGGTTTATAATCAGGGTTTCATTCAAACCCTAAAGGAACTTAACATCAACTTAAAAAAAGAATTTTTAGAAGCATTCGAGTAAACTCACCAAAAACAAAACTTTATTCGTACAACCCCTCTCTTAAGAGGGGTTTATTTTTTATTTGTGAATTTTTTGCACTGCCTATACCCTAGTGCAAATATTATATGATTCAGCAAGTACCATATTTAGATCTCGGTCCGCAACTGAAAATGGTCGAGCCCGAAATTCAAGACGCCATTGCACGCGTTCTATCCAGCGCCATTTTCGTTTTAGGGCCGGAAGTCGAAGCCTTTGAAAAAGAATTCGCAACTTACATCCAAGTTTCCCACGCCGTAGCTGTTAACAATGGGACTTCTGCTCTACACCTTGCTTTAAAAGTCCTCGACGTTCAATTTGGCGACGAAGTTATCACGACCTCCTTCTCTTTTGCCGCTAGCAGCTGGGGGATTTCCTACGTCGGTGCAAAGCCAGTTTATGTCGATATTGACAGTCGCACTTTTAATATCGATCCTAAAAAAATTGAAGCCGCTATCACCCCTAAAACCAAGGCCATCCTTATCGTTCACCTCTATGGCCAACCCTGTGATATGGATGCCATTTTTTCTATCGCTCGCAAACATAAATTATTTGTAATTGAGGATGCTGCTCAAGCTCACGGTGCTGAATATAAAGGCAAACGCGTTGGCGCTCTTGGAAACATCGGTATCTTTAGCTTCTATCCTACTAAAAACTTAGGCGCTTACGGCGAAGCAGGCACCCTTACCATCAATGATTCAATACTTGCTGAAAAGGCTCGGCTCCTCAGAAACCATGGCTCTAAGGAACGTTATTTTCATGAAGAAATTGGGTTTAATTATCGCATGGAAGCTATCCAAGGCGCTATCTTGCGCGTTAAGTTAAAATACCTTGAAAAATGGAACAAAGAGCGTTTAAAAATCGCTGAAAAATATAATCAATTACTCAAAAACGTTCCTTCCCTTCAGCTTCCTTATACGCTTCCATCAGTGAGTAGCGTTTATCATCTATATAGCATTTTGAGCCCTGAGCGCGACGCCTTGCGCAACCACCTAACAAAAAACGGCATCGGCCACTCGGTTCACTACCCTCTCCCACTCCACCTACAAAAATGCTATGCTTTTCTTGGGTACAAAAAAGGCGATTTACCCGTGGCAGAAAAAGCTGCCGAGCAAGTCCTCAATCTACCTATCTTCCCAGGAATATCCGATCAACAAATTGAACATGTTTGCGATGTCATTCAACAATTTCACAAATAAATTATTACCTTTTTGATTGTGACTCCTTCAGAGAAAAAAATTATTATTCGCATTAAAAACCTTGGAAAAAAATTCCAACTCAAGGATACGCCTCTCTTTGCTATTGAAAACATTTCTCTCGATATCGAGGAAAACACCATCGTTGGCTTTATTGGGCGCTCCGGCGCCGGCAAAAGCACACTCTTGCGCTGCGTCAATCGCTTAGAAACCCCTGATACCGGCGAAGTCTGGTATCACAACCTACAGATCAATACCGCTTCGGAAAAAGATTTAAGAAAAGTTCGACATGAAATCGGTATGATTTTTCAGCATTTTAATCTCCTTGCACGGCGCACCGTTCTTGAAAATGTTTGTCTTCCACTAGAAATCGCTGGGAAGAAAAACAAAAAGGGTATTCGCGCTAAAGCCATGGAGTGCCTCCAATTAGTGGGGCTTCAAGATCATATCCACGCGTACCCCGCTGAACTTTCTGGGGGACAAAAACAACGTGTAGCCATTGCTCGCGCCCTTGCAGGTGAAGCCAAGGTTCTCTTGTGCGACGAAGCAACCTCGGCTCTCGATCCTGAAACAACGCAGGAAATTCTCCAACTCCTTCTCTCCCTTAAGCAAAAACTTCGGCTGACCGTTATCCTGATTACCCATGAAGTGGCCATCGTTAAAGAAGTCTGTGACTTCGTTTACGTCCTCGATAAAGGTAAAATTATTGAAGCAGCTCCGACCGAAATCATTTTTTCCAAACCTCAACACGAAATCACGCGTACATTTGTCGATTCCCTCATTAGCAAAAATGTCCCGGACTTTATCCGTCAGAACATGCAGACTGTACGACCTTCGCCTTCAACTCCCTCCGACGTTATTATACAACTCATCTTTTCTGGTCATATAGCCGAAGAGCCCATCATCTCACAATTTCTCCATCAATCTTCACACAATATTAATATCCTCGCGGGGCACCTTGACCATATCGGAAAATCTAGCTTCGGCGCCCTTATTGTCAGTTTGCCAAACACCTCTGCTATTCTTCAAGAAGCTCAAACTTTCCTTGAATCGAAGGGCGTTCAAATTAAAATCCTTGGCTACATCCCAAAATGATCAATTTATTTATTCAGTCTATTCAAGAAACACTCCTCATGGTCTTTATTTCTACACTGGCCGGAATTTTTTTAGGCATCCCTCTCTCCGTCCTCCTCTATACAACTGATCGCTACGGGTTTTTCCATAATCCATTTCTCAATAAAACCGTTGGCTTCATCGTAAATGTTATCCGTTCTACTCCCTACATTATTTTAATTATCGCTCTTGTTCCTGTCACACGTTTTATAGTAGGCAGCGCCATTGGAACCCTTGCAGCGAGCGTCTCTTTAAGCGTCGCTTCCATTATGCTCGTCTGCCGTATGGGCGAAGAAGCCTTTAGGACAGTCCCTACAGGCCTTATTGAAGCCGCTCAATCGATGGGTGCAACCCCTCTTCAAATCATTAGTAAAGTCATCATTCCAGAATCCCTTCCCAACCTTATTGCAGGGTTTACCCTTATTGTTATTAATTTAATCGGCTTTTCTGCAATGGCAGGCGCCGTTGGAGGAGGGGGGTTGGGGGATCTTGCTATTCGCTATGGATACCAGCATTATAATTATGAAGTCTTGTCCTATGCTATCGTTATCCTCATTCTCCTCGTTCAAATAATCCAAACTACTGGCGATTATTTAATCAAAAAACTGAGAAAATAAAGCGGATACAAACAACCTATCTCATTGAACGAAGAGCATTTTCAAGATATTCTACATATTCTAAACCTAGAACTCTATTTTCTATAGTAATTATTTCAGTAGTATAGTATTATATAAAAATATTTTAAAATTAATATTTTTAATTAAAAAATAATCTTGCAATAATTATTATTATTTTTTAATACTAACATTAGTTAGATTAGTTTTACACCAACCCCCCTTAAAAGCTATGAAAAATATAAACCAATTACTAATGACCATACTGGGTTTGTCTACAGCTGCGTTCACTTACGCACAAATGCCATACCCTTATACACCTTATCCAGGGTGCCCAATACCTTGCAAACCTTGTGAATACTGTTGTGAGCCGCTTCCTGATCTCTACAACTACGGCGTCCAATTCGGCACCGTCGGTTGCCAAACACAAAGGCTTATTTTCAGCGGCCTTATTCAAACTCAATATCAATTTATCCACGTTAATGACAAGACACCTCAAACAATTTTTTCTACTGATTTCCCACCTACAGACGTGAATAATTTCCTAATGCGCCGTGTTAGGTTAGGTTTTGAAGCTGATCTCGGCGAATGTTGGAAAGGCGTCATCGTCTTTGACTTCGCTGGTAAGAATATATCACCGAACACAAATGAAACTATTACAACCAACAACAAACATGGCATATTTGGTCTTTATAATGCTTACATTGAAAAATATTATTGTAATGTTTTTCTTCGTGCTGGTTACAAAAAAGTTAACTTCATCTACGAAGAAAATATCGAAGATTATGATCTAAAAACAATTGAACGTAGTATAGCGACCAATTTCTTCGATGAAACCATGACAGTAAATCCAGGTAGTGGTGGCGGACTTGGCTTTGGCGCACAACATGTGGGCATTTTTGTAGATAGTTCTTACAAAGGTTTCAGCTTAGGTGGAGCGCTTATTAATGGGTACCAAGGTACAAGCGTTTCTTCAAGTACGTTTTTCACAAATGGTACAAACAATGAACTGGGTTACTTTGCCTATGCTTCATATGAAACTACTTGTAATTGTGTGGATATTGAAATTGGTTGCAATGTTGGATTTAAGCCAAAAGGTAATAATTTGACGCTTTCTGACACCATATTTCACACAAGAGGCTCCATCTTTGGATGGAATCCTTATATTGTGGCTAACTGGAATTGTTTCTACTGCATGGCTGAAATTATAGGCGCCAAAGTCGAAAAAGGAGGTATTGATGGTATAACAGACGCAGACCCCATTGGCAGTAATCTTCTCCTTAGTTATACTTGGAGATGCCTTGAATTTGTTGGACGCTTAAGCTATTTAAACACCGACCGCAGAGGCACACAGATTAGTACAATTATCAACAACTCTTCAAATACTGTTGACAACCCAATAGGGGTTGACATCTATAATAAAGCCTTCTCGGCCTACGGTGGCATTAATTACTATATGCTGAACGGCGCTATCAAATTCTCAGCCGGTTACGAGTATGCTAAACTTAAAGATCGTCACTCTGGGTTACTAAATCCAAATGGCACATTTAGTGTTAACGGGTTTACAGAACCATTCACAAGCAATAACGGACCGTTCAGCAATGCCAAATCCTATGTTCATAGCGTACGTGCTCAATTACAACTTGTATTCTAACCTATAAACCCTATATACCCTCAAAAAACAGCCAACCCCCAGAAAGGTTGGTTGTTTTTTTATTAAGTCTTCTTAAGGTCTTTTTTCTGGACAAACGAACGGGAATTAACAAAAATAATTTATCTTAAATAAAGCTACTAAAAGGAAGGGTGGCAGAGTGGCCGATTGCGACGGTCTTGAAAACCGTTGAACCGCAAGGTTCCGGGGGTTCGAATCCCTCCCCTTCCGCCATTTCATGAAACTTGGGGTTTCCTTGGTTCCTTTGAGCAAGAGACCTAATTAGCTCTCTTTTGTTTCTTCTTCCCCATCCAAACCGATAGCATTCACAGGGCATCCTTCTAAAGCCTCCATACAGAGTTCAACCTCCTCTTGAGTTTTCGGTTGATTATAGACAAAGGAATAGCCACCATCATCATTTCTTTTAAAGCAACTAGGAGCTGTCTCACGACACAAATCGCAGTCAATACACTGCTCATCTACATAGAACTTACCAGTAACATTCAGCGGCCATTTATCTTTTTTATCTGCCATACTCACTATCACTGTAAAATAAGCCTACATATATTGTCGACACCAAATTTTAACTTCTATTTTCTTACCCAATCGGCGCAATATCCACTAATAGAAAATATTCCGGAATATTGCTTTCCTGGTATTTATCGACCACCTGGAAATCAACTTTATATTGCTTGCCATTTGGTGCAGTTACTTCTTGCGTCTGCTGAATACCTGGCAATAAGCTGAATTCAGTAACAACACTTTCATCGTTTAATTTTAAGAGAATCTTCGACTGTGAGTTTGCTCTGCCAATCAAATGGGCATTAGCCTTGATAGAATATTGTTTATTCAAATAACTTTCCTGAACCGTTTCTTGGAAATAAAGATGCTCGTCGCCTTTAATCACAAGGGAAAATGCTACATCGTGGTCAACGCGGACAATTTGCCTATAAGCATAAACGTTTCTGATTAATCCAATATTTTCGTTTTTGAGCGAGAGAGGGGAAATGGAAGTAGGGTTAATGCTTTCTTTTTCTCGAATCAAAGTTTTTCCACAATTGAAGAAAAGGTCTTCCTCCACAAAGCGAAAAACTGTAAATTTATCACCCTTTTCTACCTTGATGTAAGTATGACCGCTACAATTCGCAGAACATTTTTGAAAATTATTTGCGTTTGTTAATGGATAAATACCTTCATGAACAGGGATTTTATATTCAACACCTCCCCAGTCGATGACTACTTCAAGGCTTTCAAGACTACCTTCCTCAATCATTAGGTCTTCAGTAGGGAACTCCCATTGATCCTTATCTTTTAGAGAATACTTGAATATCGGTGTAGTCTTGTAGAACAAAGTTATTTTAAATGGATAGGGAGAGTTGGTCTCATCTTGAAAAACAAGGCCGCTATCTTTCAAGCTTTCCCGTTTTGTAAACAAGCAATCTTTAGTGGTAATAAAATCCGTCTTCAAGCAATAACCTAGATCCGCTAGGATGGACGCGGTTAGCTTATCCCAATGAGGGAGAAAACTCTGCATAGGTCGTGACCTTGCTTCCATGATAGATACACCATCAAGGAGAGGACATATATGGGCACACTCACTTATAACTTCTTGCTTATTATACGAAGATCCACAGTCCATCGAAGCATTCGTAGTATAAAAATCCTTAAAGAAGAATTGCCCATTAATGTTATCAATATAAGGGACAAGCGGGTTACCGCCCAATCTTCCAGGCGATCCAAAACCAAGACCATGAGTCAGCTCATGAATAAATGTTTTTACTAAAGAATAGGTTCCTTCTGCGTTTATATTTCCGTTTCGTTCCGTCCAATCCTTGGAAAAATTTATTAATATAGGGCCATATATTTTTTTTGAATCATTAACGTCATAAAAAATATCTTGCATAAAATTTTTTCCAGAAAATTTACCTGCAAACTTTACTCCTTCCATAACGCTTTCTGCACCTTCATCTGTCACTGACACAACCTTTATATTAATAATGGCCTTATGCTGTAGAGAATCTCCTACTATTTTCCCTGCTCTTTCAACAGCTTCCCGAGCCCAGGCATTTTCTATAGCATTAAATCCTAGATCTGATGGATCTGTATAATGGAATTTAAAGTTAACTTCAGCAAATACGCAATTGATTAATATTGCATTTATTATAAAAATATTATTTATTATATTCATAATAATATATATTATATTAATATATAATTATGTCAACTATAAAAATAAGGACCAGGATAACTTAGTTGACGAAAAAAGTTAACTAAGTAGTTTATTGACAGTGAGAAACAAGTATATAATTCGTGGAAGAATTTCAGAACATCAATTTATGCAAATAATTCGGTATTACTCGCTCGATTTAGAGGCAAGTAAGATAGCAAAATTAACGAAGATTAGCCGTAATAGCATCAATCGAATTGTGCTAGGAACTCAAGAGCAGATAGCAGAGCTTTGTGAAGAGGAGTCTCTCTTCAAAAGGGAAATCGAAGGGGATGAAAGCTATTTTTGTTAAAAATTATCAGAAAACGTCCTCTTAAGTTGTCCTGACCCAAATAATAAATTTTAAGAAAGACCTTGGGGTTAAGGCTGCATCATAGGAGGAGTAACCTTAGAAAAAAGCCTTAGAGCTAGAAAGTCCTGTAAATCCCACTTGAAATTTGCCTTTTTTAGGCTAACTAGATACATTTTAAGTAAGATAAATTTTCATCACTCCATGCAGCGCACATTTAATCCAAATAACCCATCTTTGAGCAGCCCTTACCCTGCTCTTAAGGCGATCATTCTTATTACTATTGGTGTTTTCATTGTTCAAGCCATTTTGGATATCTGGTTTCATAAACCCTTGATTGAAATAATAGGCGCTCTCTCGCCTAAAACACTCAAAGAAGGCTACGTCTGGACGTTTCTTACCTATGGATTCCTCCATGGCAGTTTTTTACACATTTTTTTCAATATGCTCGTTATTTTCTTTCTTGGCCGCATATTAGAGCCCATCCTTGGTTCAAAGCGCTTTCTTCAAGTCTACCTTATTTCAATTATATTAGGAGGGATCACCTGGATTCTCGTCAATTATGAAAAACCCGAAATGCTCGTCGGCGCTTCCGCTGGTGGCTTCGGCCTCATGACCTTCTTTTGTCTTATGCATCCCGATCGTCCTATCACCGTTCTTCTTTTCTTTA
>Ga0206902_10069_pt1 | contig 28882 bp, 36 predicted proteins | sample Alteio_BWOrgHeat_44_FD_153242 | JGI IMG/M metagenome (GOLD analysis project Ga0206902, IMG submission 153242) | Enriched cells from forest soil in Barre Woods Harvard Forest LTER site, Petersham, Massachusetts, United States -... | ecosystem: Environmental > Terrestrial > Soil > Temperate forest >... | reverse complement strand
GTTTTCTTATTTTACCCGCTATGGATATACAATGTATGGATGTTTTTCTTCAAGAATTATCGAGAAGATATTCAAAATCTTTTTTGCTGCTTATTCATGATAGAGCTCCTTGCCACAGTAAATCGGCCCTTTCAATTCCAGAAAATATAATGATTGAAAACCTGCCTCCCTATAGTCCAGAGCTTAATCCAACTGAAAATATTTGGAAAGATGTTAGGGAAAAGTTCTTTCATAATTTAGTATTTGCTTCCCAAGAAGCTCTAGAAGAACAATTAACATCTGCTTGTAATTTTTATGAACAGCATACAAGGATTGTAAAATCAATTACAGGATGGAAATGGATTATAAAATACTCTTAAGAAGTTGAATTAGTATAAGCTATTCTCACAATCATCCATGCAGGACGTATGTGGATACCCAACCTATTTTTGACTTCCAAAATATGTGCAGCATTCTTTTGTAGCTTTTTCATAATAATCATAAAAACGAACATAGTATACCGTTTTAAAAAATAAATATATTTTCGATACATTGTTGAAATAATGAGACAGTTTAAATATCGAGCGCTCCTAATGGGTACTATGAACAGTCTTTTACCGCGTGCTTTCATAGAGAGTATATTGTACCTAAAATTTTGGGGTCATTATACTTTTTTAGTGTATTGACTGACAATATATTGTGCATTAACTTTTCAAGTTAACAACGATACGCGGATATATTTTTAGTCTTAAAACAAGTTGAAGATTATTATGATAACAAAAGAAAAAATTGCTAACGCACTACAAAAATTAACAAGCTCAGAAACTGTTTTAGAAGGCAGTTTTTGTTTGCAACATACTCGATCACTGGATGATTTGCCACTTCAGATATCGATAGACGGATATGGGAAACTTATCCTACCCTTACCAGTCCATGAGGCTGAAAATCTTTGTAAAATAGGACACCCTGCGCAATTTGGTCGGCGTACTCAAACACTATTAGATAAAAATGTGCGTGACACCTCGGAAATTCCAGCTGAGCATGTGCATATAAAATACGGTACTAATGATGATGAATTCTTAGCAATAATAGATAAAATCAGAAAAGGATTAGGTCTACCGTCTGATACTCAACTTAAGGCCCATCTTCATAATTTACTCATTTATTCGCCTGGGCAATTTTTTGGTCCTCACCAAGATGGCGAGAAATTAGATGGCATGATTGCAACCTTGGTAGTTGTATTACCTTCATCGCATCGAGGAGGTGAATTAATCATTGAGCATCAAGGTGAGAAAAAAACATTGAGTTGCGAAAATATATATTCACGGAAAATTAATTTTATTGCTTTTTATGCAGATTGCCAGCATGAGGTAAAACCTGTTAAAGAGGGCTACCGAGTAGTTTTAACCTATAATCTTGTGCTTGAGTCAGTTAAAGATAAAAGAACTAAGCCTCCAGTGAATAGTCCAGCTTTGAAAGACGCTTTGATTGAATACTTTACTCCTAGCCAAGAAAAGAGTATCGATAGCAGGCACCCACCCCAACTTGTTTACTTGCTAGACCATAGCTACACTCAGCATAGTCTTACCTGGCAACTGCTTAAAGGCAGTGATCGCTTACGTGCACAGACACTACGAGCAATGGCTGATGAATTGGGTTTAAATATATATTTAACTTTAGCAAACGTTCATGAAACTTGGACGGCTGAAGTAAGTGGTGGCTATGATTATTATGAAGAAGATGATGATGATGCTGTACCCGATGAATTAATCGATGATGAATTGACACTGTTGCATTGGCTAGACACAGAAGGGGAGTTAGTTCCATTTAAAGAGACTTATGTAAGTAAAGATGAAATATGCTGGACCAAGGCTAATGAAGAACTCGAGCCATTTGACTCTGAATATGAAGGGTATGTTGGCAATTACGGTAATACCATCGATTATTGGTATCACAGAGCGGCAGTCGTAATGTGGCGCAAGTCAGACCAGCTAGCTATGCAGTTTAATATGGATCCAAAGTCTATACTTGAAGAACTTTATGAGCATACAAAACAACCCGGTAACCAAACTATATTGTTTGAGAACTTACGGTTACTTGAACCTTATCTACAGACACATTTTAAAAATACAAGCTATAGGCCTGCGGTTATTAAGTTGCTGAAATTAGCTTGTTATATTCAAAATGCTGCGCTGGCTTATTCTATTTTATGTTATAATGATATGCTGGATATTTCTCTTGAAACAGCGTCTGTCTTTGCGGATTTGCAAATGATCTATGATAAAGAATGGTGTCTAAAACTGTTAGAAAAGTGGCAAGAAAATAGTAATAACAGAAAAGCCTATGAAGATTTTTCAAATATAATCAAGACCTTGCTATCCGAAGGATTAGATAAGGCTATTGCTGAATTTTTATTGCACTACCAACTGAAAGTCCTCATGTCCATTGATAAATCAGATGCCAGAGAGCATGATGTACGTATAGGACGGCAAGTCGAAGCTAGAGTGGCACGCATGCTAAAATTTTTACAGGCAGCACATGTGTTAGCGGATGCTGATACCTACCTTACAACTATTGATTACATTATCAAACAACCTAAATTATATCCGCAATTAGAATTGGTGAAATTATTAAGCAAGATGGAAAAAATGGCTGACAAGGAAAAATGGGGCTATGCATTATTAAAAAGCCACGTATCTACTGCGTTACGGGTTGAATTTGAGCAAGGTCTACGTTCACCAGATGATTGGTCAATTTTGACTAAACTATATTGTGCATGCGAAGATTGTAAGTTATTAAACGTTTTCTTAAAATCGCGTAAGGAACAAAGCAAAATATGGCCAATAATAGAAGCAAGGCGTGATCATATATCTACCATGATAAGAGGACTGGAATTACCTGTAGATATTGATATCGAAAAAAAATCTCGCCCCTACAAATTAATTCTCACCAAGCGAGGTTCCATATACGACAATGCTAAAAAGCGCTTTGAGCAAGTAACTAAGGCATGTAAGGAAGTGTTGGGCGTGGTTAACGTGTAATATTTCAATCAATCTGTCAGATTAAGTCTAGTTTATTGCAATTTACCTGAATGAGTCCTAGACTACTTATAATCCTTGATCCAAAGGCCAAGATCCCGCTGAAGTTCATCAAGGCTATGGATATAAAGTTTTTTTCTAAAAGCAATTGAATAAAACTCATCTTAGATAGTTTTGTGAAAGCGCTCACAGATGCCCTTGGTTTAAGGCAAACGAGCTTTTGTTCTACTGTGATCGATATCTTCTACAGCTAAATATCATCTTCGAATCTTCGCTCAAAAAGATCTGATAATTCCTTAATAGTTTCTTGTGCATTATCACCGTTTGCTGTAACAACTAGCCGAGTCCCAAAATTAGCAGCTAGTCCCATAATACTCATAGTGGATTTTGCGTTTATGATTTTATTTTTATGAATGATGCTTACATCGGTATCGGCATACTTATCAGCTATTTTCACAATCATCCATGCAGGACGTACGTGAATGCCCAACCTATTTTTAACTTCCAAAATATGTGCAGCATTCTTTTGTAACTTTTTCATAATAATCACAAAAACGAATGTAGTATACTGTTTTAAAAAGTAAATATATTTTCGATATATTATTGACAATAATGAGACGGCTTCCTTCACTTTAATTATCAATATTATAGTAACGTAACAGTTTTGAACTTAAAAGAATAGCATTTAATTGAAGATACTTTATTTTTTACAATACATATTAATAGCAATTAATCCATAAGTGATTTAAGAAATTTTCTCGCTCAGGAGCAACCTCAATGCGATAGTTCGAACTTTGGCGATAAGACCTTCTCCAATCGTTTTACTAATACTGGATCCATTGTCTGAGCTACTTCACTCACAAAAAAGCCAAAGTCACCCTTTTCAATAACCATTCGCATGGCCATTGATTTTTCAATTTCACCTTCCACTAACCGTCCAAAAACATAGCACACTTCCGTATCTCCTCCCCCGCCCTTTTCCATTAGTCTTATCTGCACGCACTTAAACTCACGATTACTGGAAAATAGCTTTCTCTTATTTTCCAAAGCCTCAAAATACCATTCATTGAGAGCTTCCTTTGGCATGATTCCATACAGCTCTCTTGCAAGTTCAGGATTCTTACTCATTCCATTAAAAATAGTTATGATCCTGTGAATTAATATTGCCACGTGTTGCCTACCTTCTCCTCTCTCTGCCTCCCCTGTCGAAACACGCTCATAAATATTCGGCTTATAAATTTGCGAGCCCCCTCCCTCGTACTCATACAGATTCAAAATATGTTTTTGCAGCAATGTTTTATCTCTTATAAAATCCAAGTTCTGCCGATTTAACTCTCTTTCTAACTTCTCATCTGAAAGCTGCTTAACATACTTTAATTGCTTAATATAGTTAGTCGTTAAGAGGCTGATGCTCTCGTGGGCGTCAAGCGGCGCCTTTTCATAAATGAGCTCGTTATTCATCTGATAGGCCTGAGCTAACTTCTGAGGTAAGTTACTTTCCGCAAAAACGCTACTTAAATCACTACTTAAAAAAGTAGAACACAACCATATTAATAACAAAGATTTTTTCATAATTTTCATTGAGAAATAGATTTGATTGCAACCGGCATAACCAGTTTTTCAGAAACATCCGCTAGTGACTCCGCTACTTCAGAACTATGAGTAATACGAATAGTTTCCAAATTCCCAAGCAATCTGCCTCCAATAAGCAATGTTCCTTGAAGTGTTAAACGACTATCCTTTCCAGAAAGTTGGGGTGATGAGAAGAACCCTATTCCAGTAGGAGAAGTTAGATAACCTTTCCATGTTAGATTCAAAGGACGTGTGTTTGCTTCACCTTCTTTCCATGAATCATCCATTAGCGTCCAGCTCCCATGAGTTGAACCGATAATTATCGGTTTCCCAAGATGATCACCCCATAGCCAAATTCTCCCATTACTAATAATACATGAAGGCCCATCAGCATTATATTGCTTTGCGCCTTTTATCACAACACCTACGTTTCTAGAATCCTCTGTCGTACAATAAATATACAAAACTTTTGGATAGTGATTACCATGCGCTTGGGCTAGATCAATGACAACCCTTTCAGCGCCCCCATTAAATACCCGAACCTCAATTCCAGGATAAGTGTAATCCAGCGCTTTGCCATCAAAATGAATAACTTTCGCTTTATTGTGTTTACAGTAAATTTGTGATTCATAAAGTCCATCCCAACCCTCTGGTAAAAGGCAAGAAGATGGATGCATTCCATAAGAAAAGACAAATTTATGATTGGCCCATAATTGGTCTTTAATAGTTGTCTTTACTTCTTTTAATGCGGGGTCTTTAACGTAAGATTTACAAAATAAATTTTGAAACTCTATGGAGGCGCCGGAAGCTTTTTCATAGTAACTGGGGACAAATGCATCGCCTTCTATTATCAAACCGATTGTTGAATTTTCCGGAGAAAAAGAAAACGCGCTCTCGCTAATAAAGGCAAACTCTGTTGAAGGCATTACTTTAAAGGCAATTTCAAATTGGCTGTTGTAGACTTTAGGATAATTCTTCTTGGAAAACTTTGTGTTAAATTTCTGAGTTACAATATGGCCTCTTTTTTGATACAAAGGGTGGCTCACAATTGCCTTCGATGGCTCATGCGTCTTATACCATTGTCTGCTAAATAAAGGCGCCGATAACCTCGAGAACCCTAATTCATTGCAAACGACATCTGCTGGTAGCACCCAATTCAATAATTCATTACCGTTATTATCATTTAATTTTAACTGAAAGGTGTCATTTCTAATAGCTTCTATTGCCTCCAGCCATAAAGTCTCTTTGATAGTTTTTTCAGTATCTTGCACTGTATGCATTTCCTGTAAACAGGAATTTGCTTTGAGACATCCCGAAATGGCCTCCAAGCCTACATAAAGGAACAGCGCACTTATACAAATAAATCCCAGTACCATTATCAAAACAAAACCTTTATCACTGTTTATTTGCTGCGGCATTTTTCTAATCCTTGTAGGTAATAATAACCATGCCACAATTCCCATTTTCTCCACTAAGAGATACTTTGTCGATAGCCCCTATACCACCAGCCCCCATCATAATATTTGCGTTCCTTCCACCATCAAATCCACTGCCGCCTTTACCGCCTTCTTCCGAAGTTAAACCGCTTGACCCTTGCCTATTTACGTCTCCCGCTATTCCCTTTCCGCCAATACCAGGACCTTGATCTATACCTATTCCTCCTCTAGTAGCGCTAAACTGAACACCGTTTACTTTCACACTGGTTGTTTGTCCTGGAACATTTTGTCCGCCCTTACCCACCGTAATAAACACAGTTTCTCCTCCACGTAGTCCACTAAACTCCTTGCTACTATAGCCACCACTGCCGCCACCATGGCCCCTAGAAAAACGAAAGATTGGACGTTCTACTTTAAGAGTCATAGAAAAATCAAAATTGTGATAATAATCATTACCGAATATTTTACTTTCCTTTTCTATCCAAGGACCTGATCTAGGTTGATGGGTTCTGACCAAAAAATCGATTTTTAATGCTCCTTCTTGATTAAATTCCTTAACATTATCCACCCCTATAGACAAAGAACGGTTATCTTTTTCTCCATCAATATGCATAGCAAAAGATTCGAGCTTACGATCTGAATGGGTATATACATAGAGTTTTAAAGGGCCTGTTAAATTATAAGACCCCACAGTAACAAAGTTTCCCAGCTTGCAATCATAACGCCCTATACGATGGCCTTGAAAAGGTACTATCTCTATGTTCCCCCAACCAATGATTTCACGCTTAGGTCTAGCGCCGCTCCCACCGCCCCCTACGAGTTCAACTGTTATACTTGAAACCCCTTGAGGCACCATCCAGTCAAAAGAACCAGGCTTCTCGAAATACACTCCCTTCTTCACAGGTGGTTGCCCAGGCTGCTTACGTTTGAGGAAATTTTGTATTTCTTCAACAATTCTCTTATCCTTATCTTCCTTAAAAGTTGTGTCACCCTTTTTCCAAGCCTCATTGGTTAAAAAAACTTCGCCTAAAGCACAACCACTACCTGTCCAATTATTGCCTCCTCCTCCGCTACCCGTCCAAGTTCCGTAAGTAGCAGCTACTTTAGAGATATCGTATTTGCCTTCAAGCTTTTGTCCCTTGTACTCTGTAAAATAGAACGATTCTCCTTCTCCTTTAGATCTCAACCCTTTAGGGTCAATGTGCTCTATATTCTTTAAAACCACTGCCTTTAGTATTGCTTCGTGATGGGCTACATCATTGTTCCCCTTAGGAAGGGATTCATTGCCCCCTTCTAAGCGGTAGTAATCTACAGCATCATTCAATTGAACGAGCTCTGCCAAAGCGCTCCGTTTTTGGGCCCATTTAACACCCTTTGTATAAGCGGGTAGCGCTAAGGCACAGGCTACAGCAACGATGCTGATAGCAATTAGTGTCTCGCTTAAGGTAAACCCTCTTTCATCTTTTAAGACCATATTCATTGAATATTCCTTCCAATACTTCTGGCATCAGGCACTGTTTAGTCTTTAAGTCGTCTTTTGGTTTATTAACGATGTCATCTTTTTGCTCATCTTTAAAAGGCTTCCACGCTTTCTGAGAATCTGACTGTAACCATTTCAAGAAATTGCTTGGTACTTCTGTTTTATTTATTCTACTCCCCTGAATGACTTCCTGTGCATTTCCATAACGACTGAAAATAAAGTTTTTCCCCTGTCCTTTTGACGTTAAGCATTCAATCAAAATCTTCTTAGAACGAATATACCCTTTTCCCTGCAAAGCAGTTATGACAGTCCTGTTATGTATTAAATCATTCTTTCCAACCAAAACTGCTTCATTTGCAGAGTCTAGTTTGAATAGTTCCAAAGCGCTATTTAGTATTTCCAGTTGGGCCTTCTCCATTTTCTCTTTAGCCCACTGTGATATGGAACTGGAATGATGTAACACAAGACTAGCGCAAATAGCAACAATGCCGACCGTTAAAAGAATTTCGCTTAAAGTAAATCCCTTGTTTGAATGTAGATCACTATTCATCGCTTATAATTAAAATACGGTGCCCTAAAAATCATACTCCCTGGCAAATAATGTACTAATAGAGAGGATTCCTCTTCACCTATGCTACTTAAGCGGCTAGCCCCATAACCTGTTGGAAACAGCGCAAGGATATAACCATTTTTCTCCTCCACTCGAGGGATCACTTGATCGGGATTCTTCAAATTATATTTACCTTTGGCATGTATATTTATGCCATCTGTCCTAGAGAGAAATTGTTCACCCATATTGGCAAATCGAAGAGCCGTATGTTGAAGCCCCGTCGAAACTTCTTCAGAAATTATCTCATAAAGCCCTTTCACTTCTCCGGTAGACCCTAGAAGTAATAGCGAATGACACACTTTTTCCGTTGCTTCATTATTAATAGAATACCCACCGACAGCTTTCAAATCTTCAAAAAAGATATGAGAGTTTTCTATATCCCCTAAACGGCTTGCAAGCAAAGGCGTTATGGCTAATTCTCTAAAAGGCTTTCCATTCCTTTCAATGAGCCCTCTTGTTGCGTAGGCATAGGACGATTCTTCAAAATCTTTCCTAAGCGCCAAATAGAGATATTCTCTCGTTATTTCATGGAGCGCTTCTGATCCATAATTATCTAAACAAACCCTCATAGCGTTTATTGCAATAGCAAACCCGCCTAATAAAAGGCTTCCGCCTAGGCTAATTCCTATAAGAACCTCTAGTAAACTAAAACCTCTTCTACCATTAATCTTCATTCTTGAACAATATTGATGAGCGCCTTATGACGAAACTCCCGTATCCATGCGTCTTCTTCTTTTACATTCGCTAATGGCCCCAAAAACAGTTGAAGTTCCTCTTGGAGGACCGCTCCTTCAGAGTAAAACCCAACTAATTTAAAATCTTCATTTAAACGAATAGCCCCTTCATGTTGCTCCACTTCTGGCTTAAACTCTAGGCTACCATTATCTTTTTTAATAAGGACTTGCTTTTTATAAGGGCTACTTTGATTAAAAAACTCTTGAGTAAAAATTGTATCGCCAATCTCCAAATCTTTGCCCGCTAGCGGAATATAAGGCAACTTTACTTCATAATGGCTATTAAAGATTTTTAGAAGCGACAAATTATAAACCTTAGAAGTCGTAATCAACTTCACAGGGTACGGAATATCTTGAATGTATACCCATAAATTGTCTTCATCTTCTAATTGCGCATTAGTAGCGACGACCCATCCATCCGGATGCACAATAACACCTCTACCAATAACATTTTCCATCACATAGGCAGGCTTTTCTCCATCTACGGAAACACCATAAGCCCAAGGATCCACCTTCAAGCTAAATTCCCTATCAGCATATTTAAAAATGATAAAAGGACTTCGTATCGAGCTTAAATATAAATCAATCGCCCCATTTTCCACCCCTGGCGCTCCCTTCAAAGCAATTGTATCGCCTATCTTTAGAATTTTAGCGCCTTCCCATAAACAATAACTTTTTGTCGGCTCATTTGACTCTAAATAGCCACTAATTTTTAAGCGCAGATACTGAGAAAGTAAATCAACATTCACGACCTCAATTTCATTTTTAGCTTCCAATCTCTCCTGACTAAAAGGATTTCTCCATGCCTGCGGCAAAATGCATCGATACATTTCAGGTAAAATACTTTCCGAAGGAACATCCAAAGGCGTATTATTTCCCAAAAGATTTCTTCCCAAAAGAAGAGCCACACACAAAATTAAATAATACTTATTCATAAGCCAAAAGTTCCAACTCTGGGTGAACGACTTGCGTGCTGCTTGACTCAAATGGCGTAATACTTTGATAGGTCTTCAAAAAATTAAAGAATTTTTCCTTAAAACTACTATTTTGCGTCTCTAAAAAAATTACTTTCCCAGAAAAATTGTCATCTAAAAAATCTTCAAAATCCTCTTTAAAATCTTGATCCAATACACTGGTAATAGAAAAGCGCCTTAACTTCCCTACATTTCTCCGAAACCCTGTAAAAAACCCTTGATCAATGACGCAGATAAGATCATTTTCACATACATTTTTTTCTTTCATTATAGAATAGAACAAGTTAAGAACCGTAAGCTGTGTTCTCATAAGTTTAAATCCCTTGTCCTTAATTCCTTTTTCAAACACTAGATAATCACTCTCCATAAAAAAACCCTTTAAAAATCCTTGAGGGAAAACGATTTCTTGGCCCCGCATCCCATATTGGATTCCAGTTTCTTTTTGAAATGTGTAATGCACTTTAAATCCCCACGTGAGGGCCACAAGCCGTTCACTCGAGCAATCTTTTACATATTCCCATACTTTATCCGATTCATTTTTGTTAAATACCTGGACGTTTTCCAAATGAAACCCTTTTCGAAAATTTGCTTGGCCCACCTTGTAGTTTTCTCTTCCGTAGCTTATCACCGCTAAGTCTTTGTCCCTACACCGATCTTTCAAAGGAAAGTGAGGACTCGTAAGCGATGGTTTAAAGCATTGCAAAGTGAGTAGTTTCTTAACCCAAAAACAATTTCTCATGATTCAGACACGGATTCAAAAACATTAAAATACTGTAAAACAAGCACTGCAGTCAGTGTATCACGAGGGTCGCTCCTAAAATGTACTTCTATTATCTTCAAAGTAAAAAATTCCCTTTCCACCTGACTTAGCCATTCCATCAAAGGTATCATTTCTCCAGTAACTTCTAGTTCCATGGTTCCTTCTGTAGATGCTTTTTCTTTAAGCATTAAATTGCTTTCAGCTGCTAAGCGGTTAAGATGGTCCCTCACTTGGATGAACGTCATAAGACCATTCAGCGCCCTACTCCACTGCTCTTTATAATTTTTGAACGCAATTTTTCTGACTTCAAAATCCGCAAAAAAGGTTTCTTTTTTCTCTCGAATTTCTCTCAATTGAATGTTCCTTGACCGTACTATTTCTAAAGCTTCCGTACTTAAAGTTGCCGCACTAGCTCCTATCGTAATCAGCCCACTTGAAACAAGAGCTCCCAAGATAAGTATCCAAGATGAATAAAAGTAAGGATTCTTTTTCATAAATTTTTCTCAAAATTAGTTATCCTGCCTTGTATTTTTGAAGATGCCCTATCATTTCTTGGCTGAAAAAGAATTTTAGCCTCATCTAAACTTAACTTGAAAGCTTGTATGGCATCTGCCCCAACCTGCTCACAACACTCAATGCGTAAATCCCAACCAACGTTGTTAGTCCTTATTTCATTAAGATGAGCCTCTTCAATAAAAACCTCATTCGGCAGCGCTTCAAAAACTTTTATTAAAATCCCTGTAACGGCCATTTTTCCTTTTAGCCAAGATTGTTGGGCATCAAAAAAATGCGCCAAAGCTTGAGACTGCACTGCTTGTTCTTCCATAGCCTTTATTTCGTTTTTAAATCGAATATTTTCCACAACCATCCTGTCATACCCGCCTTTTTGCACTAAATGCCGTATCACACGAAATCCACTGTACCCTATTGAAAAAGCCAGTAGCGCAGCCACTATCAATAAACAATATTTCATCCACTGAGGTGCAGGTGAAATTTCGTTATCTTCCGTTTTTAAATCATAGCCTTTATTAAAAATAATTGGCTTCATGTATTTTAATAGAGAATTGGTTCACTCGTTGATCCATCAAAAATAGCGACTTTACTTCCTAGAGGCCCTAGTTCATATCTAAACCCTTTAGGCGTATATTGCTTTAAACGGGTTGCCTCATTTGTATAAGGAAGATATCGCTTGATAAGATCAAATTTCGCTTCGTCTGTAGGACTGTCTTTGAAATTCTTCAATGCTGCAGGCCATTGTTCTCTTAAAAAAGCTTCCTTAGCGGTACTTAACATTGCAGCCCTATGGATCACTAAATGAGTATTGCCTAACTTTTTAATATGAGGAAAATTCCAAATCACGCAACTAATGACAATCATTACAATACTGAGAGCAGCTATGACTTCTATCATACTAAAACCTCTATTATCATCTAACTTCATTTTATCCTCACAGCTGAATCCTTGATAACGATTCCTTCGCCTGTTAGTTCATCCCTCCACTGAAGCGTTATGGATAATCGCTCCAAAGGAGATGCTGTTTCTTTGTCTTCATATATCTCAACCCTATAAGGCTGCCCAGTTATAAAAGCGCCTTCCGCGATCTTCTGAATCGTTAAAAAACCTTCGAATGCCTGTTTTATACGCCCTATAATGGCATGCGCCTGAAAATCATTCTGTGCCCTTATGGTTAAATTCCTTTGAAAAACCGCTGAGTGGAGTAGCATAATAGAGCACGCGGCAAGCAACGCCGCTCCTAATAGAGCTTCTAAAAGAATATATCCCTTTTGTGATTTTACAGTCCACCTCCTCCGCTACTTTGTATAAAAATCGTCGTTAGTTTAGCTAAAGGATATAAAATAGAAACAACCACTATGGCTCCTACCCCTGCCAAAAAGAGTGTTATCAGAGGACCTAAAAGCTTGTTAAAATTATTTACTTGAAATTCAAGCTCTGCCTGAAACCCTTCTACTAAAAGATTGAGCGTTTTTTCAAGATCGCCCGCTTGTTCGCCAATTTCTAAGGCATTGATAACTTCCGCGCTTTCCTCTCCTAGAAACTGGGACTGTTTTAAAAAAGCGTAGGCAAGTGAGTTGCCTTTAATTACTGCCTCTTTAGCTGAAACAAAAACCTCTCTTACTCTCAAGCTCTTCGTTACTTCTGAACTCATGTGTAAAGCGTTTTCCAATGCAACGCCAGATGTAAGCAGTAAGGAAAAATACTCTAAAACATGTGTTAAATCTTTCTTCCAAATAAATTTTCCAAGTCTTGGCAACCTATATAAAAATGCCTGAAAAATTTTTGTTTGCTTAACCCAAGAAAAATTCTTTGTAAGCCAGACAATTCCTAATACAGGTGCTATTAAAAGAAAAGGGTATTTTTTTAAACCAATAGAAATTTGATATAAAACCGCTGTCATTCCTGGTAGCTTAGCCCCAAAGTTTTGGTAGATATCGTGTATTTGAGGTAAAAAGCAAAACAGAAATACCCCCATTACAATTAAGCTAAAACTAAGAACAATTCCTGGATAAATGAGTTCTGTTATTAACTTCTTTAAAAAACGTTCCTTTTTCTCTGAAGCCATTCCAATTTTCATTAAAATAACTTCGATCTCATTACTCTTTTCTGCGCTTTTTAGCATCGCTGCTAAGCTGCTCGAAAACTCCTTCTCAAAAGCTTCAGAAATGCTCTCCCCCTTACTAAAAGCATCCATGATTTTTAAAAGTAGGTAACGCGAAGTTCTTGACTGAAGACCGGATAGCTGCATTTTAAACGCCTTCTCAAGAGGCGTTTGTACGCTTAGTAACCTGGCTATCTTTGGAAACGTCTTTGTGATTTCCCTTTCGTTCACTTTCCTTTGAAAAAGCCTCTCAAAAAATCGTTCAAGGCCGGTAATTTCACGTATAGCTATCATCCTTTCTAGAGGGTTTAGGGCAGCTGCCATTTCAGCTTCTTGGCTGTTATCCGCTAAGACAATCAGTGAACGGCGTTTGTTGGCTTCAACATTTTCAATTTTTAAAGCGTACAGCTTAGTCGTATCGATACTCATCTTATATCTAAAAACTAGGGGTTAAAGTAGCGTCGCCCATTCCAAAGATTTTAAAAAGTAGCGTCATGATGCCGGTTGCTCCCGCAATAATGATGCCTCCTACGATGGACATCTTGCCCTCAGGGTCTCCCTTAGCAATCGCATTCGCTCCCGACCATATTTTAATAATGCCCCAAAAAAATCCAAAAATCATCATTACCCCAAGCCCTTTGCCAAGTTTATCTTTCAGATCGCCAAAATCAGCATACGCTGGAAACTCCAGTAAACTCCAAACAGCAACTGTTAATATAAGTTTTTCTAATTTTCTTATCATATTATCCCTTTTTCTTTTCTAATTTTCCTCTAAAAAATTCGCCTTCACTGTATTTAATCTCTAGATTTTTTAATCGCTCGCTATCTATGTTTTTCGGCAGTCCTACGCTGATTTCGTCTTTATTGATCTTTATCGGGGCTTTAAGACTTTTAATTGCTTCCTCCAAACTATTCCCAAGGTCTTTCAGACGTGTACTTGGGGCTCCAGTTTGTATCTTAAGCATCACCCACTCGTTAGCCGCATTATTCAGCCTTCCTATCATCACTTCCGCCGTCGTTTCTGACGCATACGGAACAATATTTTTATACCCTGCAATAAGCACTATCGCAATCGTCGCGATAATGGCAACAACTGCCAACATCTCAATCAAGGTGAACCCTCTTTGGTCTTTATAAAGACAACCGCTACGCTTTACTTGAGCGAAAGATTGCTGTCTCACTACGGTTCTCAATGCTTCACCTATCAATATAGACTCAGCAGTTGCCTTTCCTGATTCCTTACACTCCTCTCCTCTAGCCAAGCTGTAGCGTGGTTTTCTATATCTACTTTTTTCTCTCATTTTTAATCCTTTCTGTAAAACCTTTGTTCGCCAGCATCCCATCCCACAGAACTAGCGTATTTATTTTCAGCCAAATTACTTTCAAAAAGTATTACCTTATTTGTCCGTGGTATAGGTCTACTAAGCTTCTGAAAAGCTTCTAAAGCGCTTTTCCAATCAACTATCATTTCACCTCCAGCCTCTAAACTATGGATCTTATAAAGTTCCACTTGGCTATTCAATGTCTCCACCCAGTTGTCAATTAGCGTATTCTTACTCGTTAAAAAAGTAGACTGCGTGTACCAAAAAAATAGAACGATCATAGTCATTATAATCGATACAACAATAATCATTTCTAAAACAGTGAAACCTTCTCTGTCTTTTAAACCCATCCCCATCCTTTTTTTCATCCTACTATTTTCAAACGTTTCTGTGAAGCTTTTAAAAGATCACGATAATCAAACCGCGCTTCCCTCCTATATTTAAATACCTCGCCAAACGTTGTAATTCCTAATGCCACTTGCTGCAGCCCCTCTTGGTAAAGTGTCCTATGTCCTACCGATGGTCCACTTTTTCTAATCTCATGAATGTTTTTTCCTAATGCTATTTTTTCCCGTACTTCATCAATTATTGGAAAAAGTTCGAAGATCGCCTGTTTACCATCATAGCCTGTCTGATTACAGTATTCACACTTTCCCGCTTCATAAATAGGATCTTTTTCGTCGTAAACGACTCCTTCCTTCCAAAATTCCGCTAAAATAATCTTCTCATATTTACTGCCTTTTTCCATTACTTTACGACAATTTTTACAAACGGTCCCAATCAGCCGCTGAGCCTGTAAGAGAATCAAAGCATCCGACAAATGTTGCGGGTTAACGCCTTCTGAAATTAGCCGTGGAATAGCTCCTATGGCGTCTTGCGTATGCAAAGTCGATAAAACCAAATGCCCTGTTTGCGCTGCAATCACTGCCTGGTTGGCCGTTTCTAAATCTCGAATTTCACCCACCATGATCACATCAGGATCATGCCTTAAAATTTCTCGAAACAATTTTGGAAACGTTAAACTTTTTTCTTTATCCTGCGCATACCGAACTTGGAACTGCTTGAGTCCCGCAATGTGCTTTTCAATTGGGTCCTCAATCGTTTCAATGCTGATATCTTCCCTATTTAATTCCTTTAAAGCCGCATAGAGCGTTGTTGATTTCCCAGACCCCGTTGGGCCCGTAATAAGTATGATTCCACTCTTTCTTGTTAAAGCGTCTTTAAACAATATCTCATCTTTATAATTTAAAAATACTGCTGCAACTCTTTAGCATAGTCACTGTTGCAGGACCACTGAATCTGTAAATGCTGGGGTTCACTCACTGTTTGTAAAAGCTGCCTTAACTTTTCCTTATACGCTTCCCTATCCCGAATGCTAGCGCTCCTAAAACATGGAGGCTCAATTTTGAAGCCTTTTGCAACGACTGAATCTTTTTCCAATCCTCCATAGACAATCAAATCCTCTATGAAGACCCCCTCAGGCGCTGACTGTTTAAGAGAGATCATGAGTTAATTGTCTCCTTTAGGCGGGGTCTTTATTCTAGACGTCCAATGTGCGCCGTAAATAAGATTTTCTACATAGTCTCTATCATATCCATCCGGTTTATCACATTTTAAACATAAAATGTAAGCGGTTGTCATGACAAAGGGCCCTATAGCGATCACAATAGAACCTAGAAAATGGCAGCATAGTAGTAGGTGTAATATCAAAAAGAGACCTAGCGAAATAACAAAAGCAATGACGATATAAAGGTACTGATTCCCGGAGAGGCCAAAGGCCTCTCCTTTGGAATCATTACCACTATTTGTATCGGTGATCGTTACTCCCACTTCCATCCATCCTTATTGCCCATTTGCCTCCCCTTCCCATCCATCTGCAAGAACCTTATTTTAAGGCTCTTTTGTTAGGGTTTCAGTTTCTTGGAAAGGGAATTTTATGATCATCTTTGCGTTCTCCTACTCTCACAGCAACGTTTGCATCCCACAACCAATTAGCCTTACAGGAAAATTGCTCTTTCTTACCTATTCGTCTGAATCCTCCCTTATAAAATTTTGTAAAGGCTTTTAATAAAAAATGTAAAGGCGAGTTAACGCCTAAACCTAATAAAGGCTCACACGTTACAGGACTAACAGTAAGTAATCCATAAGAGGATTTATTTTTCATAGGGGGTATTTTCTATAAAACTTTTCACAAATGAGCGCTTTTTGCAATACTAAAATCGTACATCTTTTCCAGCAATTGTTGATTCTATTTATTTATCCAACTTTGAGTTTAACCTTAAACTTTTCCAAAATTAATGTGGTATTTACGAGGTAGTTTCTACGGGTTTAAAAAGCTGCATAAAACAGGAGATGAAAGCACATCGCAAGGAAATCATTCGGATAGCATTAAAAATTTGCCTCTATCCGAGAATTTTCGCATATTGTTAAAATGAACGTTATTAAAATGGATGTCAACAACGAGGATCTTCTGAAAGTGGCTCTTTCCTATAACCGCATCGGTGAATCATTGATAGAGCAAGGTAAGTATGACGAAGCGCTAGACCATTTACGAAAGGCTTTGGCTATTTTTGAACAAATGTATGGTCAAACACATCCGAAAGTAGCTCTTTCCTACAAATGTATCGGTCAAGCATTGACAGGCCAAAGTAAATATGTAGAAGCGTTGGAGTACCACCACAAGGCTTTAGCTATAAGAGAGAAAGTGTATGGCGAAAACCATCCGAATGTAGCTTTTTCCTGCAACGATATTGGTTTATTACTCGACAAGCAAGGCAAGCATACAGAAGCGCTAGACTATTTGGAAAGGGTTTTATACATAAGATCAAACGTTTATGGCGATGGGCATCCAAGTTTGACTGCCTGCTTTATGAAGTTTAGTGAAATACTAAGTATGCTAAGTGCTAAAGGTAAGGCATAAGACACATGTAAAAATTGCTGTAGATATTTATATAAACGCATATAAACAGCATCTAATGTTATACTTATAATTATATGATGACACTTCTTTTATATCCAACGCAAGAATGAAAAAAGATAGAGTGTTATCTTAAAACTTTAGCTACTTTTGAGAAAATGAAATAAGAAGAAGATCACCCTACCCCACTTTTTTAATCCATCCATTTTTTCTATTCTAAAATCGGTCAAATTAAAACTTTTAATAGGTATTTTAAGGAGTTTGTCGATTGTCATATTTCTTTAGAAAATTAAAATATCTTAAAAACTTATCATTAAGTAAATAATAAGTTATTTTATTAAATATTTTCAAAGAGTCCTCCAAAATACCATTTTACCTACTTAAGAATCTTCTGAAATACCGCTATGGGTTGATACTAAGGATAAATCGCTCTAATTAAAAGGTCTTATTAAAGATGACGATGGTGTCTTTCAAAAACAATAGGTAGAACAATGGTTGACAAGAAATCTCCCGAATGAAATAAGAGATTAAAAGAAACTAACGAACAACCGAACTTATCATGATTACTGGAAAATCCGTTATAGGAGGTGAAGACTATGAAAAGATTCATCTAAAAGCTAACGACTATTATGAAAAAAATAAAGAAGTTAGTGGCTACTGGATAGGTGCAGCTTGTGAGTTCTTATAGAGTCAAAGTTGGGGAAAAAGTAACGGAAGAGGCCTTTGAAGCCTTACGAGCTAACAATCATGCGATTACAGGTGATCAAATTACCCGCAGGCAAAATACAACTCGGCGAGAATCAAATGGTGAAATTGTTGCTAACCGGAGATCTTTCTATGACTGTGTGTTTTCGGCTCCTAAATCGTTCAGCGTCTTGGGAGTAACTTGTGGTAACGAAAAAGTAAAAGAATGGCACGACTTTGCTGTAAGATGTACTGTGAAAGAAATGGAAAAGTGGACCGCTAGGCAGGATCACAAAAATCCCGAAAGTCCTGTAGAAATCACAGAAAAATTTGTAGCTGCTTGGTACAAGCACGATGCGAGTCGCGCATCGGAGCCCAATCTCCATGACCATGTTGTCATTTTCAATATGACGCCAAGTAAGAACGACCATTCCTATGCTATTGAATCAAGAACATTTTACGATCGAACAAAATACCTTACCGCAATTTATAGAGATGCCCTCGCTAAACAAGCGATCGACGCTAGATGCTATATAGAATACGATAAATATGGGGCACCTCAAATAAAGGCGAAGGAAACATCTTTGCAAGATATCTGCGATCACTTTTCTTCGCGAGCAGGTATGAAAGCATACCTAACTGAAAAATGCGAAAAGCTTCTTGGCTCTACTTTAAGCAATAATGAAGTAATCCTGCTCGTTCGCAATTCGAGGGGATTTAAAAAAGAGCTCTTTGATGAAAAATTCACCGAAAACGAGTTTTCGGGCTCTCGCTATGAAATCCTCAAAGATTTCTGCAATCTTGTTAAAGGAAGTTCGGATGGCGGATTGGTTGAAGCTACGACTGAAGCTGTCATCGATGCCCAACGGAAAAGTCTAACAGAAAAAAATTGGCAGTTGCTGGAAGACGTTCAATTAACAATGGATGGAAGCATTAAAAAAGAAAAAGAAATGAAAGATATCAGCGTCTGTGAAAAAAAGATCTTACAACTGGCTCCCGGCGATCTTATCATGAACCGTTTCGGTGTTAAGCAATCGGGCAAAGAAGTCATCAATGGTAAAATCTTAACCTTTAAAGGGGTATCCACTGAAGGCTATATAGAAACCTTTGAAGGCAAGACTATCACTCATTAAAATATTGATTACGGTTATGCATCCACTTCGCATAAAGCTCAGGGTACAACCTATAAGAACGTTGTCATTGGCTTTGATCGCAATTCGATCAGACACCGTTGATTAAAAACTGGCATATGTTGCAAGCACTCGAGGGAAAACAGATATCCACTTTGTAGTGGAGAATAAAAATGATTTGCTGGGCATTTAAAACCGAACTGGTAATCGTCGGTCGGCTCTAGAACTTGTAGAAAAGAAACGAGGTTAAAGAAGCGAGCTCAAAGCAATAGCAAATGCCCAAACCATAGAGATCCTAAAAAATAATCAACGAAGAGGTCAAAAAGCTAATGAGTATCATCCAGTTAACCGACAATTACAATCGATCAGCACTAAAATTGCATTAACGGAAACACAGGTTTGATACTCCCTCTGAACTTAGCCCAGGGATTATCAATAAATTTTTTCTAAATTGGGATAAAAACTCTTCTCCGTAAAAGGTGATAAATAGAAATATATAAAATTATTAAAGTATAGAAAGATATAAAAAGTATATTAAACCTTAATTTTTTGATTTTCATAGACTTATAACTCGATGTATCACTTTTTACGGAATATATATCACCTTTTGCGCGATAATTATACCGTATCACGGTAGATAAAGACACCATTTACGGAAAATGTATCACTTTTTACGGAATCTGCATTATCACCTTTTGCGGAAAAAAATATTGTTCAGGCTATAAATTAAGCAATATATCAGCTAGAAACTTTTTATATCCCTTTGAAAGATCTTTAATTATCACCTTTTGCGGAACTTCTGTAAAAAAATATAAATATCACTTTTTACGGAAACACTAGGTAAGCTATATAATTTTTTTGTAATCTATTGAATATAAATATCTTGTGATGTGGTGTAATAGAAAATAATGAATTAAATGTCACCTTTTACGGAAATTAAAGTAAGAACCACATCAAAAAGCCGCTACCCTACCTTTTGGTTCTGAATCAAACAGTGAATATCACTTTTTGCACTAAATGATTTTTTATCCGCAGTTTATCCATGACTTTTTAAGGATTGAAAAATATAAGCACACGACGTTTTTTATCTTTACTTTATTGGTTTTTGATATCACCTTTGAGTTAGAAGAAGTGATATGAGTAACAGCGAAAGTGTAAAAAATACCATTACCATAGCCACCAACGCTGCGTTTCCCACACTTCGTAAAGGAAAAGCTTTTAAAGCATTGTTATTTGTAGCAACTGAAGTCCAAAAGACTCTTGCGCCTGGTAGTGTTCACACCGTACCAATGAGTTTGTTTAATGAGCTTTTAAAGTTCAAACTAAGTAGTAAAGATACAGCAGCAATTTTAGAAGATCTTGAAAAAATAAAAGTTGATTGGGGTGCGTATAATTCAGATTGGAGTGGCTTCTCGCATGTGATTTCTTCATGCCGCTACGATCAAAGAAAAGACACCATCAGTTTTTCTTTCGACCCAATGTTTATTACAGAATATTTGGACAAAAAAACACCCTTTAAAAGAATACCCATATCACTTGTTATGGGCTTTAGAAGCAATTATGCCATGAAGATTTACGAATTGGCGTATCAATACTATGACCCTCAAAGAAAAGAAGGGAGGGCCCCTGCTTATTCTTATGGTGAATTGCGAAATCTTTTTAATTTAAGTTCTGACCAATACAAAAACAGTGGACATTTTTTCCAAAAGATAATCAAGAATCCGTTGAAGGAAGTGGCTGAAATTACCGATTATCATATAGACTTTCATCATAATTGTGCGCGATCAATATGTTAAAATTATATAGTATATAGTAATGTCCCCTTTGTGATAATCATACAATCTTGACATTGTAGAAAATGCTAGAAATAGAATAAGGAAGCGATTTTTGCATCCTCTGTATTGATTTGAGAAAAAGGAAAATCGAATCTCCATGAAGACAAACTTTCTTTCTCCGGAACTACTTCATAAAATGAACGCCTACTGGCGTGCCGCCAACTATCTTTCGGTCGGTCAGATTTATCTGTATGATAATCCACTGCTAAGGCAGCCACTCAACCTATCGCATGTGAAGCCGCTGGTTGTGGGGCACTGGGGCACGACGCCCGGTCAGAACTTTATCTATCTGCATCTAAACCAAGTCATCAAGAAATATGACCTAAATATGTTCTATATTGCTGGTCCCGGGCACGGTGGCCCTGCGCTGGTGGCTAATACCTATCTTGAAGGCAGCTACAGCGAGATTTATCCCAACATCACGCAGGATGAAGCCGGGCTTAAGAAGCTTTTTATGCAATTCTCATTCCCTGGTGGTATTTCAAGCCATGTTGGGCCAACGACGCCAGGGTCGATTCACGAAGGTGGCGAGTTGGGATATTCGCTCAGCCATGCATTCGGGGCTGTGTTTGATAATCCCGATCTGATCGTCGCCTGCGTCGTCGGTGACGGTGAAGCGGAAACAGGTCCCTTGGCAACTGCATGGCAGTCCAACAAGTTTCTCGACCCAATTACTGATGGAGCTGTACTGCCGATTCTACACCTCAATGGATACAAGATCAGCAACCCGACTGTCCTCGCTCGCATTGAGCATGAGGAGTTGGAACAATTTCTACGAGGCTGTGGTTGGGTACCCTACTTTGTAGAAGGCGATGAACCGGAAGCGATGCATCAACTCATGGCCAGTACTTTGGAAAAGGCTATCGAAAGCATTCAGCAAATTCAAAGCAATGCACGGAAGAATAATGACACCACACGACCGCGCTGGCCAATGATTGTTCTCAGATCACCCAAGGGTTGGACAGGACCGAAAGTAGTCGATGGCCTACAAATTGAAGGCTCCTTTCGATCGCATCAGGTGCCGCTCCTGGTGAATACCGATCATCCGGACCATCTTAAGCTGCTTGAAAACTGGATGAAAAGCTACAAGCCCGAAGAGCTGTTCGATGAAAATGGCCGTTTCCTATCGGAGTTAGCCGAGCTTGCGCCCAAGGGTGAACGGCGCATGGGAGCGAATCCACACACTAATGGCGGAATCTTGCTGCGCGATCTGCGATTGCCAGACTTCCACGACCACGCTATGAATATGTCATCGCCCGGAGCTATTGATAGTCAAGATACGCTCGTGCTGGGTAAGTTTCTGCGCGATGTAGTCAAGCTGAATCAGGATCAACGTAATTTTCGCATCTTCGGCCCCGATGAAACACTCTCAAATCTCTTAGGCTCTGTTTTTGAAGTTACCAACCGACAGTGGGATGCCCGGGAAGCAAAAAATGATGAATTCCTTAAACCCGCTGGACGTGTAGTGGATTCGATGCTCAGTGAACATCAATGCGAAGGCTGGTTGGAAGGATATTTACTAACTGGGCGCCACGGACTCTTTAACAGCTACGAGGCCTTCATTCGCATTATCGATTCGATGTTCAGCCAGCACGTCAAGTGGCTGAAGGTAACGTCGGAGCTACCCTGGCGCCGGAAGATTGCGTCGCTGAACTATCTGCTCACATCTCACGTTTGGCAGCAGGATCACAATGGTTTCACACACCAGGATCCGGGTTTTCTCGATCACGTTGTCAATAAGAAGGCTGATATTGTGCGTATTTATCTACCGCCTGACGCCAACTGTTTGTTATCGGTGTTTGATCACTGTCTGCGCAGTCGGCATTACGTCAATGTGGTAGTTGCAGGAAAACATCCCCTACCCCAGTGGTTGACTATTGATGAGGCCGTCGTTCATTGCACGGAAGGAATTGGAATCTGGCAATGGGCAAGCAATGACCAGAATGCTGAACCGGACGTCGTGATGGCTTGTTGTGGTGACACACCTACATTGGAAACTCTGGCTGCCGTTTCCATTCTACGTCAGCATCTGCCCAATCTTAAAATTAGGGTGATCAATGTCGTTGATCTGATGAAGCTACAGTCCAGGAGCGAGCACCCGCATGGACTGAGTCATATGGATTACGATTCGCTTTTCACTAAGGATAAGCACATCATCTTTGCCTTCCATGGATACCCATCGCTAATCCACCGGCTAACCTACCGCCGAACTAACCGCAACCTCCACGTCCGAGGCTACAAGGAAGAGGGCACTATCACGACAGCCTTTGACATAAGAGTGGAAAATGACTTGGACCGCTTTCATCTTGTCCAAGATGTGGTCGATCGGCTACCAGAGTTGGGCGCTAAAGGGACCTATTTGAAACAGATGGTTCAAGATAAACTCATCGAGCATAAGCATTACATTAATAAACACGGTCAGGACTTGCCGGAAATTCGGAATTGGAAGTGGAGCAATCAAAAATAATATGCATCATGGAACCGAATATAAATGATCCATTAAGAAAGTTTTAGTCCAAACGAGGCTAGTTTTGCACATGTTGACTCATGACCATCATGATGAATGCCGTGAATTTTCAATCCTTTAGCTACTTGTACAAACATAAAACGGTCGTCGATATAAACCACTTGGTTAGCAGGAACATGTGCTACATCGAGCGCTAAACGAAAAATGTCTTCATCGGGCTTACGAAAGTGCACAAAACATGACGAAATAAAAAAGTCGACAAAAGCGCCCAGCTTAAATTTTTTGATTCTATATTCATTCAATTCACGCCCTTCATTACTCACTACAACAATCTTCAGGGAATATTTCCTTTTAAGTTTACAAACCATATCGATCATTTGTGGGAATGATTTTGACTGCGCAAACATGAATTTCTGAAACTGACTTTTGCTGAAACTGCGATTTTTGTAAAATACAACTCTATTCAGGTACTCATCTAAAGAAAGCTTGCCCACTTCATAGGTATCAAAAGTCAAGTTATGCCGCGACTCCATTTCGTTTGGGTCGAGTTTAAACGTTGTTGCAGCAAGCGCACGAGCTTTGCGATCCCACCCATTGGTAAGTAAAACACCACCTACATCCAAAAACAAAGTTGTAATGAGTTGCTTTTTGGCCATGGATTATGCTAACGATTTTCAAGTTAGTTAAGCAATATTTTTCTAACCTCTCGCTTTTAGGCGCCAGAAGTCCTCTTCCAGCACTCGCATGCAATCTGAAAGGCCTCTTGAGTGTGGATCAAGAGCGCTTTAATTTTCGATTTTTCTGTAGAAAGTTCACGATCTTCTGAAGAGATTTTTTCATTTTTTATCTTGTCTAATTCCATTTCCAAAAATGAAAAATTATCACAAACCCTTTCTCTTATAAGGGGAGCATTTTCTCCAATCCCTGCTGTAAAAATAAGAACATCTAGGCCCTTTAATGCAGCAATCATAGAACCAATCAGAGTATTCAATCGGTGAGTATAAATATCTAAAGCAACTGCAGCCCGCGGATTGCCATTTAAGCTCTTTTCAATAACATCTTGCATATCACTGGAAATTCCCGAAATCCCTAATAGTCCAGATTCCTTATAAAGCTCACTTGAAAGCTCTCTTAAGGTCTTCTTTTTTTTCTCTAAAAGATAAAGAAGAATGCCAGGATCAATAGAACCGCAGCGGGTATCCATCATTAGGCCTTCTAAGGGGGTAAACCCCATTGTCGTATCAATGCTTTTACCATTCTTAATCGCGCAAAGTGAAGCCCCTGACCCTAAATGACAGATAACCATTCTTAAGCCATTCAAGTCGCAGTTTAGCATTTCAGCGCCCCGTCTTGAACAATATTGAAAACTGATTCCATGAAAGCCATAACGCTGAATACCCTCTTCATACCACCTGTAGGGCCCTGGATAGATCTGTGCCGCTTTGGGCAAGGTGTGATGAAACGCAGTATCAAAAACAGCAATTTGCGGTGTTTTTTCAAGAAGTTGTTCCAAAATTTCAACTCCTTCCAGTTCGGATAGATTATGCAAAGGGGCCAGTTCAGAAAGAAGGTGAATTTGTTCTTTGACGTGTGGTGTTACGTGAACGCTCTCCTTAAAATACTTTCCTCCATGGACAATGCGATGACCGATAACATCAATTTCATTTAAGGAACTTAATACAGCTGTTTTTCCCTCAAAAAGAAAGTGCATTAAATACCTTAATGCCAGTCCTGCAGTTTTTTCCTTGATCGTCTCAGAATGGTTCGCTCCCTGTTCATTTTTTATCGTTAGGAAGGGTTCTTCGAAGTTGTTTTTCCACTGCAGATGGGCTTCCCATAGAGGACTAATCAATTGACGAGGAGCCTTTTTAAAATCATACAAAAAGCATTTGATAGTGCTGGAACCACGATTTAAGACAAAAACTTTCATTTTTTTACCAAAACTCTATTTCTTGTTGTGAGCATTAACATCGATAATATTAGCAGTGTAAACGGCCTTTCTGATGCATTCAGGAAAATCTAAAATTATTGTAAATCAAATAAGATGAACTCAGCATTCGCCTTGGCTACGATTTTAAGAGCTTTCTCAACCGAAATAGCCAAACCATCTCCAGCTTCGATACGGACATCATTAACTTCTAGCGCACCCTTAATCATTTGAATCCAAATATGACGTCCAGGGCGAATTTTAAAATTAATTTCTTGTGATGACTTTAATTTTCCAATGTATAAATCAGCATCTTGGTTGATGATAATCGACTCTTCACGACCATCTTTTGAAACTACGAGAACAAGAACCTGTTGTGCAAATGCATTCTTAAAAGACTTCTGCCCATATCTTGGCGTAATTCCTTTTTTCTCAGGTAGAATCCAAATCTGTAGAAAATGGGTATATTTATCCTTTAAATGATTAAACTCCGAATGCTTTACCCCTGTCCCAGCGCTCATTACCTGAACTTCATCAGGCATGATAATAGCGGTGTTACCAAGCGAGTCTTTATGCTCTAGAGCTCCGCTCACGACATAGGTGACAATTTCCATGTCTTTGTGAGGGTGTGTATCAAACCCAGAGCCACCTGTAATTCTATCTTCATTAATGACGCGCAGTGTACTAAATCCCATATGTTGGGGATCAAAGTACTCGGCAAATGAAAATGTATGGTAAGTATTGAGCCACTCATGGTCTGCATGGCCGCGTTTAAAGGCAGGTCTTATTTCCATAGCGTTTGTTTGAAGGGTTAAAAAAACAAATAAGAAGGGCAAGTATTTGATCTCTTCAGCACACAAATTAATCATCTCCATGTCAAGACTACATACCCTGTATACCCGAAGTTTTAGTATGGGTAAATAAGGAGCGCCTAACTTTATTCAGGCTTTAAACGTAGGGAAAGTATAGCAACTAAATTGCTCTGAAAAAAAGCTTGGCAGAGACGCAAAATTGTGTAGTTTTTAATCACAGCCGGTGGGGTAACCAAGTGGCTAAAGGATGCAGACTGTAAATCTGTCGGGCTAAGCCCTTCGGGGGTTCGAATCCCTCCCCCACCACCATTTTTCTTTCGAAGAATGAAGATTCAAGACCTTATTTATTCTTGATAAAAAATTAGATTAATGTCACTTGCTTTAGGTTTTTCTTCCACATTGAAGCGTTCATCTAATGCAGATTCAATTCCATCATGAAGTTCTTCAAGGCAAGAGGCTTCAATAAAAATTTTTTCTACATAGCAAGCTGCCATATAGATTCCTTCCGCACTTCTAATAACTTCAAACTCCATAACAGACAATATTTTAAAGAAAAATTTCAGTTTTGTCAATCATAAGTTCTGAATCTTTGGCGTTAGCTACCTTGACCAAAGTAGCTCAGTAAGTACTTTCTTAAGCAAAGTTCAAAATTAGCGCTCGGCCTATTAAAAATATCCTCTAACTTATAGGGATTATCCAATTTTAAGCGATGTGCACGACTTGACGGAGAAGCCACAAGAGATCTTGATAGGCTTCATTCTCTTCAAAATCCTTAACTACCTGCTCGTACAAGTCTGCCTCATCATCCTTCTCACCTTTTTTTTTCTTTTTGCGCCGTTCGTCTGCTAGCTGTTTAAATTTATCTTTCGCTTCCTTTAAGCGGTTCACATACACAGCTGGCGTCAAATTATCACGGTCTTTAATAACAGGTATAAGTGCATTAGCGAGGAGTAGTTCTAAAGACTTGGCTTGATAGATCTTTGGAAGCTGAGCTTCTATTCTTGCATCACTGGGTAAAAAAGGAATCAATTCCGGTAACGTGAGTCCTTCCGTAGCTTTTGATGAACTAATATTAACTATGCCCTGATTGAGTGATGCAAAACTTGGTATCTTTGGGGTTGCCATATTATTTCTTAATTAAACCTTCGACGTTTTTATGCAACTTTAAAAGGAGTTTAATACACCTATCAATAGTAGGTAATGTGATATCTGCGTGAGCTAAGCGAATTAAGAGTACTAATTTATCGTCGCCAAAAATACCCGCATTAAGTTTGATATTGGGAATATCGTATTTCTCACGCAAATGGCAAATGCTAAGCGCTTTTTTATAGATCTGTGAGCTTTGCTCAGGCAGTGGTCGTATAAAATAGATTAAAAGATCATCGGCATCTTCCTCGAAGTAAAGGCTGCCTGTATTTTCCATTTCAAGCTGGATTACATGCTCTTGATTAAATTCTAGGTTTTTGATGCCAATCGATTGACCAAAACTCTTAAGGGTTTCTTGAATCATATAAGTACCGAGCTTTCTAAGAAATTATTGTTCTTCCTCTAGTTTAGATTCTTCTTCAATGACTTTATCGATGTATTCTTGACCAACTTCAAGAATTTTTTCACGTATTTCTTGCTCCATTACCGTTTGCGGAACACTTTTTAAAAGAGCTAGAAAACGTTGAACAAAATCAACCTTTTCTTTACCAGGAACGGCGCCAAACTTCTCAATAAAGTAATCAATATCCGAGCTATCGAACCAACCGGAGGTGATCCGCTTCAGGATTTCATACGTTATTTCAACGCTGTTAAGCTTGGGGCGCATAGCTTTCTGTCATATATTTGATTAAATTTTCTACAGTTGCAAAGGTTCCCAAGCATAATTGAGCGTTTCGTACTTCTTCATTAGCTAAGCGCAAGTAACGAAGGTCCATGGAGGCGCCTCCTGCTGCGGCCATATCTTGAGAGATGTATTTTATTAGTAATTCTGCATTAGCTTTAAACTTTTCTGGATTATCTGGATCCTGCTCTATAATAATCTTGAAGCGATCAGCTAAATTTCCGGCTTTTTGAACACCCGCTCTATAAAGCTCTAATTGACTATGAGTGCCTTCAAGATTCCAACCGGCACGAATGGCAGGTTCATTTTCTCGAAAAATAGCTCTCGTTCCAAATTGAAGGGACCGTTTAGCTTCAGCCTTTAGGTCTGGTTTATCTTTAAAATCTGGATCATCATTGATCTTTTGCTCAAACCTTCTAACAGCAGCATAAACTTCTGTTATGTCTTCAAATCCAGCCTTGTTGGCTACCGCGATGTAATCTGCAGAATTATTTAGCCCTCTTTCACTGCCTTTTTTTGATAGAAACAAAAGTTTCATCATTTGCTCAAAATCGTTGTACTCGGTATCTCTCTGCTGTTCTATCTCATCTACATTGGAGACGACCATTTTCCCCTGTTTTTCCTCAACATCCTTTTTGCCTCCTTCATCTTCTTCCCCTTCTTCCTCTACTTCCTTTCCTTCTTCAAGCCCTCCTGAACCTATCTCCTTCTCTTGACCTTTAATCTTGCCAGCCATTCCCCTCATGGCTTGCATTTCATC
>Ga0206902_10068_pt1 | contig 28885 bp, 20 predicted proteins | sample Alteio_BWOrgHeat_44_FD_153242 | JGI IMG/M metagenome (GOLD analysis project Ga0206902, IMG submission 153242) | Enriched cells from forest soil in Barre Woods Harvard Forest LTER site, Petersham, Massachusetts, United States -... | ecosystem: Environmental > Terrestrial > Soil > Temperate forest >... | reverse complement strand
CGAGACCGCCGCCCGGGTAGAGGACGCCGCTGACATTATTGCGACGGAGATTGTCGACGCTGCTGAAGAAGGTGCCGATGGTGGCCGGTTCGTTGTTGAGACGGAAATTCACGAAACCGCCTTTGAGGGTCACGAACGGGTGAACGTGCCAGTGCTCGCCGAGATTCACTTTAGGACCAAACTCACCGTGCAAAGTGCGCATACCGGTGCGGCGAACGGTGATGGTACCAGTGGTTGAGTCCGTAAAACTTTCGGTGAAAGCCTGATCGAAATCGTAGCTCATCTCCCCTTCGAGCTTGACGCTGTGATAAGCGATGACACCGACGCGGACGCCGAGACCGGCATAGTTCGTGTCCGTTTGCGCCAAACGTAGATAGTCAGCGAAGACGCCAACTTGAACGTGTTCAGTCTCTTGAGCCGATGCGAGAGGCACAAGGCAGCCTGCTAAGATAAAAAGAAATGCTAAACGCTTCATGGTTCGCGTTCTCCTTGCGAAATAGAATTTGAGAGTCACTTCAAGAACAGAGGGCTGGCCCGCGGCTGGAGAGGTCTGTGCTTCGTGTAGTTGGATGCGGGGTTGGAACGGGCAAGGTGCTAGAAAATGGCAAATTGAGGGTGAGTGCAGAGCGGCGGTTCGGACTATACACATGGGCAGGGGCGTCCATACAGGGTTCACTGTACGACGTTGATAGAATTCCCAATAATAATGAGGGTTTTTGTGAGAGGGAGGTTGTTCGGCGCCGAAAGATATGGTTAAGATGACGCATCAGGGGTCGTCCTGCGTCAGATTTTTTCAGCCCCTCAGACCGTATAGCAAGAGGCGGACTTTGGCAGCAATGCGCAAAAATCGGAATGGTAATTCAGCGTCGAACGTGGCGCGATTGGAAAAAGCGCTCACGGGAATCGTGGGCTTTGACGAAATCTCAAAGGGTGGAGTACCGAAAGGGCGCCCGACGATTGTGTGTGGCGGGCCGGGCTGCGGCAAGACGATGTTCGGACTGGAATTTTTGGTGCGTGGCGCGACGCAGCACAACGAGCCTGGCGTGTTGATGACCTTCGAGGAAACGTCGGAGGAAATGAGCAAGAATGTGGCGTCGTTGGGATTCGATCTGAAGACACTGGCGGCGCGAAAAAAATTGGTACTGGAATACGTGCGGATTGAGCCGTCGGAGATACAGGAAACGGGAGAATATGATTTAGAGGGACTGTTCATCCGGCTGCAGCACGCGGTCGAATCGATCGGGGCCAAGCGGGTGGTGCTGGACACGGTCGAGGCGATTTTCTCGGGATTTTCCAATACGGGAATGTTGCGGGCGGAAATTCGAAGGCTGTTCCGGTGGGTGAAGGATCGCGGGCTGACCACGATCGTGACAGCGGAGAAGGGCGACGGAACGCTGACACGCTACGGGTTGGAAGAGTACGTGTCCGATTGCGTGATCTTTCTGGATCATCGCGTCACGGATCAGATTTCGACGCGGCGGCTGCGCGTGGTGAAGTACCGCGGGTCTTCGCACGTCGCGGATGAAGTTCCGTTTCTGATTGACGAGCGGGGCTTCTCGGTGATGCCCAGCACGTCCATGAGGCTGAATCACCCGGTATCGAACGAGCGGGTTTCGACGGGAGTGAAAGACCTGGACGATATGTTGGAAGGAAAGGGATTTTACCGCGGGTCGTCGATATTGGTTTCTGGAACGGCGGGATCGGGGAAATCGAGCCTGGCGGCGCTTTTTGCGCAGCAAACCTGCCGCGATGGCAAGCGCTGCTTGTATGTGGCGCTGGAAGAGTCACCGGCGCAGGCGACGCGGAACATGAAATCGATCGGTATTGACCTGGGAAAGCAGGTGAAAAGGGGATTGCTGCGCTTTGAAGCGTGGAGGCCGACGGAGAGCGGGCTGGAGATGCATCTGCTGCAGATTCACAAGCTGGTGGAACAGCACAAGCCGGCGGTCGTGATCATCGATCCGATCACGAACTTGCTGCTGGGCAGCAAGAATGAATTGCATTCGATGCTGATGAGGTTGATTGATTATTTGAAGACGCAGGAGATTACGGGATTTTTTACGGCGCTAACATCAGGGCGGAACAAAGAAATCGAAGAGACTGATGTGGGCATTTCTTCGCTGATCGACACATGGCTTTTCGCGCGGGACGTGGAGCTGAATGGGGAAAGAAATCGGTGCATTTACGTGCTGAAGTCGCGGGGAATGGCGCACTCCAACCAGGTGAGGGAATTTGTGATGTCGAAGAACGGCATACGGCTTTTGCCGGTGTATGTCGGTAGCGGGACGGTGTTGACGGGTTCGGCGCGATTGTCGCAGGAGGCGCGCGAGAGGGCGGAGAGCATGTTGCGACAGCAGACGAAGGAAGAGCAGCGGCGCGTTCTGGCGGGCAAGCGGAAAGCGTTAGAGGCGCAGATTGCCGCGATGCGATCGGAATTCGCGCAGGAAGAGGCACGCGTAGCGCTGGTGACGCAACAAGAAGAGCGGAGAGAGCGCGAGTCGTCACACGATATGTTGGAAATGGGTAGCTACCGCGCAGGCGCGCGCCACGGCAAAGTGGTGGGTCCAAACGGGAGGATAACGCAGGGGGATGGGGGCCAAGCATGAAAGCGAAAACGCGCACAACATCGAAAAGGGCCAGTGCGAATGGAAATGGGCGGTATGTGGAGCTGCGGCTGTATGTGGCGGGGCAGACGCCAAAGTCGCTGGCGGCGCTGGCGAACCTGAAGAAGATTTGTGCGGAACACCTGGATGGGCAGTACAAGCTGCACGTCATTGATCTTTTAAAGACGCCGCAGCTTGCGCATAACGATCAGATCCTGGCGATTCCCACGCTGGTACGAAAGCTTCCCGAACCAATCCGGAAAATCATCGGTGACCTGTCGGACCGCAATCGCGTTCTGGTGGGGCTGAATTTGCGTGGGACAGCGGGGGCAAAATGAGTTCCAACGGCAGCAAGGTCTCGAATAGCAGCAAGGTCTCGAATGGAGACAAGGCGCATAGCAAGGAGCAGAAGGCGGCAAAGGAAAAATACCATTTGCGGCTGTTTGTTACCGGGCAGACCTCGCGGTCCACGCAGTCGGTGGAAAATCTGAGACGGCTTTGCGAGAAATATTTGAAGGGCCGGTATGAGCTGGAAGTGATCGACATCTATCAACAGCCCGCGATGGCTTCGGAGAATCAAATCATCGCGGCGCCCACATTGATCAAGAGGTTGCCATTGCCGCTGCGGCGGTTGGTGGGAGATTTCTCGAATCAAGATCGAGTGATAGTGGGGCTGGATCTGAGACTTGCCTAGGGGTGTGACTTTGAAGAGGCAAAAAAAGGAAACAAAGTTGCCGACCTCAGGGAAAGCGCTTAAGGCGCGGGTGGTGGAGCTTGAAGAGACACTACGCGCGATACAGATGGGAGAAGTGGACGCGGTATTGGTGTCGAGCGTCAAAGGGGACCAGGTGTTCACGCTGCAGGGCGCGGAGCATCCGTACCGGTTGCTGGTCGAGACGATTGAAGAGGGAGCGGCAACGCTTGCCGACGACGGCACGGTACTGTATTCGAACAAGAGTTTTGCGGGGTTTTTCGGAGTGCCGCTGGAGAAATTCATTGGCGCGCCGCTGCACAACTTCGTTTCCGGGAGTGACGGCGAATTTCTGAAGACTTTGATCCTGGGAGCGAAGCTGGCCAGCACACGCGGGGAAATCCGTCTGGCGAGAAGAGATGGAAAGCCGCGAACGATCCGGCTGACGATGAGCCCGAACCGTGAACTGGGACTGGAAGCCATCTGCGCGGTGGCGACGGAACTCACGGAAATCGTGGACGCCAATGAGGCTTTGCGGGTAACGGAAACTTCACTGCGGCAACTGTCGGCGCGGCTATTGCAATTGCAGGACGAGGAGCGGCGGCGCATCGCGCGAGATTTGCACGATGTCACAGGGCAGAAGATCGCGGTGCTGTCGATGTGTCTGGACCGCCTGGCGCGGGTGGCGGAGGAGCACAAACCGGAAGTGCAGGAATCGATTAAGGAGAGCCGAGGTATCGTGAGCCAAATCGGCGAGGAAATCCGGACGTTGTCGTACATTTTGCACCCGCCACTGCTCGATGAGTGCGGTCTGGCTTCGGCCGTGCATTGGTACGCGGAGGGCTTCGAGAAGCGCAGCGGCATCAAGCTGGAGGTTGTTGTCGATCCCCACCTTCCGCGCCTGGCCGTGGACGCGGAGACAACGCTGTTCCGCGTGGTGCAGGAAAGCTTGACGAACGTGCATAGATACTCCGGGAGTGCGGTGGCGAAGATCCGGGTTTTTAAGGAAGGCGGCGAAGTGCGGCTGGAGGTTATTGACCAGGGGCAAGGGATCAAGGCGGGAAAGGCGCGGGCCAAGCTGGATGGCCCGGCTTCGCTAGGTGTCGGCATTCCCGGCATGCGCGAGCGGATGCACCAATTGGGCGGGGGGCTGAGCATCGATTTTGGGACAAACGGAACGCGGGTGGTAGCTACACTGCCCATCAAGGAAACGGGAGAGGGCGAGGCCGCGCGCGGGGAAAGTGAAACATCATTGAGTTTTACGATGCGTGCTGCGCAAGATGCTCGACGGAGGATTCTGATCGCGGACGATCACGAGCTAATGCGTCGCGGATTGCGGGGACTGCTTGAGAGCCATGACGAATGGGCAGTATGCGGCGAGGCCATTGAGGGACGCGAAGCGGTGCGCAAGGCGGAGGAGTTGGAGCCGGACCTGGTGATAATGGATGTGAACCTGCCGGGACTTAGCGGGATCGATGCCGCGCAGCAAATAAAAAAAGCTCGGCAAGCAGCCAAGATTCTGTTCTTTACGGTGCACGACTCCGATGAAGTGATTCGAGAGATTGTGGACGTGGGGGCGCACGGATACGTGGCGAAGTCGCGAGCGAGTCAGGACCTGATCGAAGCGGTGCGGAGCGTCCTTAACGGAAAGACTTTTTTCCCGAGCGTGGTGGCGGCGGCAGCGGGACGTAGATAAGCGAGCGAGTGAATCTCGGCAAATAAGAAGTTACGACGCGGCTGCAGTCCTCGGCGCGTGTTTCCAAGATGAAAAGCTCTAACGGGCCAGCGTTTCGCTGGGTTCTACGCGGTCGGGTGTGTCGATGCGGATCTCGGTAAGATCGGATATCAGGTTGGCGGCCCAGCGGTAAACGTTGTGCTCACGGACGGAATCGCGCATGTGCCGCATGCGGGTGGCTTGCTCGTCGTCCGGCATATTCAAGCCACGATGGATGGCGCCGGCGAGTTGCTGGACGTCGTAGGGATTGACAAGGAGAGAATCGGTGAGTTCCAGCGCCGCGCCGGCGAAAGTGCTCAGGATCAACACGCCGCGATTATCCTCGCGAGAAGCAACGAATTCCTTGGCGACGAGGTTCATTCCGTCGTGCAACGAGGTCACCATGCAAAGCGAAGCGGCGCGATAGAAGCGGGCGATTTCGTCGTGGGAATGATGGCGCTTGAGAAAAACGATGGGCTTCCAGCGGCCAGCCTGGAAGCGGGCGTTGATGCGCTCGGCTTCGGCACTGACTTCATCGAGCAAACGTTGGTAGCGGTCAATGTTGGTGCGGCTGGGCGCGCCGATCTGGATAAAGGTGAAGCGGCGCTGATAGGAAGGATAAAGCTCGAAAAAGAGTTCGATGCCGCGGAATCGCTCGAGAATGCCCTTGGTGTAATCGACGCGGTCGACGCCAACTCCCAGAGGCGTGGCGCTGATGCCGAGCTCGTTGCAGATAGCAGCGCATTCCTCCTTCAGGCCGCGGGGCGGATGCAGCGAGTGTCCATTTTCTTGCAGAGCAACGCTGATGGGATAAGGGCGCACACGGGTAAGGTGTCCCTGGCGATTCACGGAGAAGCGGTCCCATTCGGTGAGCGCCTCGACGGCGCGATCCACGGTAGAGAGAAAATTGTTGCAGTGCGACTGAATGTGAAAGCCAATGAGGTCGGCGCCGAGCAGCCCGTCAATCAGTTCGCGCTGCCAGGGGCAAATACCAAAGACCTCGGGATTGGGCCAGGGAATGTGCCAGAAAATTGCGACGCGAGCGTCCGGGCGCGCTTCCTTGATCATGCGAGGGAGCAAAGCGAAATGATAATCCTGCGCCAAGACAATAGGTGACTCGGTGCCTTCCATTTCCTCGACGGCGGCATCGGCGAAGCGACGATTGACTTCCTGATAAGCGCCCCAATCCTCGGGACGGAAGATCGGGCGTGTATGCGCAATGTGGCAGAGAGGCCAAATACCTTCATTGGCGAAGCCTTCGTAGTAGCCCTTCTCTTCTTCGGCGCTGAGCCACACGCGACGTAGCGTGTACGTGGGGTGCTCCGGGGGAACGCGCAGGTGATCCTTGGCATCAACATTCTCGCGATCGGCATTGCCTGAGCCGTGGGCAATCCAGGTGCCGTCGGTAGCGAGTAGTACGGGCTCCAGCGCGGTAACCACGCCACTGGCGGGAACGATGACTTGGACATTGCCGTTATTGTTGCCGCGGACGTGCACATACGGCTCGCGATTGGCGATTACGAAGAGCGGCTTATTTTGCAATTTGTTGCTCAAGCTGACGCGCAGGCGTTCGGCGGTCCATAACGAGGCATTGGAATCGCGGAGGCGCGCTTCTTCCTCGGCGGAGGCGCGCGCGGCGCTGAGGTCGCGTGCGAGATGTGTTACTTCGTGGTGGAGCTGATCGAAAAGTTCGCCTTCGGGGAGCGAAGGAGGCGCGTGCGATTGCCCGGTGCGCAGAGTGCGAAGCCACTTGGCGGTGCGGGTGAGCGGCCCGGTTAGCGTCCAGCGTACGAGGATAAAAGCGAGGCCGGCGATAAAGAGCGTCTGGACAAGGGCGTTGACCAGGGAGTCGCGCAAAGTACGACCCACTTGCGTGTCGATGTAGGTGACATCGTGCACCAGCGCAAGCGTTCCGACGAGCTGGCCGTTGCGGTGAAGAGGTAAGGCATAAACATGGATTGGCGTGTCGTTAACGCGCAGAAACTCGCCATATCCAGTGTCGCGTTCGGCGGCGTGGGCTGCGGCGGCGGGACGGAGTTGAAACAGGGAAGCAAGGCCGGAAGTCACAGCGAGAGCTACGCCACTGGCATTGTAGACCGCGACACCTTTCAGGTGTTCACGCTGGCCGAAGCGATCCACGAGGCGTTGCAGGCCTTTATCTGACGAAGGCCGATCCAGCTGAGGCTCGACATTTTCTTGAAGACTTTCGGCAAGAATCTCCGCGCGGCGGGACAAATCCCCGCGCAGAATGCGGCGCTCGGTGCGGACCTGGTAGCCGGCAAAGAGAATCGACACCACAAGCACGCTGACAATGAGCGGCAGAATGAGCTTCAGGGTCGTGCGCATCAGATACTTCCCCTTGGGCAAGAGCGAAGACTTTGTTTCGGATTCGAGAGGGATGCGAATCCGCGGGCCAAAGAGCCTGTTATCGCGATGTGTTCGACGGTTGCACGACTACGTGGGTGGCAATGTTGTTTCCTTCGTCGGTCCGGTAATCCACGGTGGCGATAGAGCCAACTTCCAGGCGTCCCTCAACCTTGGTCGTGTCGTCGACCACGAACTGGAGGGTGACCAGATCCTGGCTCTTTTTCACGTCAACGGAAAAGGAAGCGTCCCCGATAGCTGAGATTTTTCCGGAGACAGAGGCGTGCTCGGTGGCTTCCTTCGACGTTACGAAGCTGCCATGCGGCTGGGAGGCTAGCGCGTCGGACGAAATCGCGACGCTTAAGCATGCCACAAATACGGTGAGAATGAACAGCGTAACCAGGGTCAAGATGGCGCGGAAGCGCATTGTTCCTTCCTCCAGATCACTTCCGGCTGGTGACAACAGAGATGGCACGACGCCTTCCAAAGTCGCGGCGCTACAGGGATTTCGTAAGCGAAATCGAATGAGACATATACGCGGAGGAACACGTTGCGATGCGCGTGAGGCGACGTACTAGGACCATGAAAATTTTCCTCTCGATTAGCGCTGCGCGACCACGAACAGCCGCCGAAAGGGGAAAAGCGTTTGTCCGTTGGCCTGACGAGGGTAAGCGGCAGCCATGCGCTCAGCGAAGGCATCGATAAACTTTGCAGTGTCACCTTGCTGAAGAGCGGAAAGAAAAGGGCGCAGCGCAGTGCCGCGCATGAAATTGACGACGGGCTCTTCGCCGTCCAGGACCTGCAAATAGATAGTCTCCCACAAGTCCAGACTACGAGCATGCGGCGACAGCCATTGCCAATATTGTTCGGGGGGCGGAACAGGCGTGAGTAGGAGGGATTCGAGCTTTACGCGCCACTCACTTTTCATTACGAGTTCTTTTAGTTCCAGGTGTGAAGGAGACTCGAAGTGTCGAGGGATCTGCATGGCGAGGACACCGCCAGGCGATAATTTGTTCAGGAGCTCTGGCAGCAGCATTTCGTGTGCAGGAACCCATTGCAGGGCGGCGTTGGTATAGATGAGGTTAGGAGGAGCGGGAGGGGTCCAAGTGGTGATATCGCCTTGCTGCCAGCGGATAGTTGCAAACTCTCGACGGGCTTCGGCGAGCATTTCAGGAGAGGAATCGACGCCTATCACTTGGGAATTGGGGAACGTGTCGGCCAGGATGCGAGTCAGATGGCCAGTGCCGCAGCCGAGATCGTAGATTGTAGGGTATTCGACCTTGGGGACGCGGGCGATGAGATCAAGGCCGGCGCGAAAGCGGATGTCGGCGTAGCGAAGGTAAGTTTGCGGCTCCCAAGTAGTCACAGCGTCAGGGAAATCATAGCACTGCAAGTTGCGCAGGTCCCAGACACAGGGTCAAACGAGGAAGCCCTGCGTGCGATAGAGCTGCACCATCTCCAGGCGGTCTTCGGCGCCGATTTTGTGCTTCATGCGATAGAGGTGATTCTTGACGGTTTGCTCGGAGAGCGAAAAATGATTGGCGATTTCCTTGTTGGTGAGACCTTGCGCAATCAGAGGTATCAGCTGCAGCTCGCGGCGGCTCAGCCCCAAGCGGCGCTTGCTGCTGGCGCACGGAAGGCTGCTGGCATCGGATTCGAAATAGCGGAATAGAACGGCGCAAAGCGCTCCGGGGCACACGGCTTCGCCGGCATGTATGGCCTGCACCCCTTGCAGAACTTCGCCAGCGGAAGCGTCGCGCAATAAATACCCGCTGATGCCCGCACGCACGCACTGCAGAAATTCGCGCTCATCCTTGGCCATGCCAATAAGCAATATGCGGACGCGCGGCTCTGCGGCGCGGACCTGCTGAATGGCCGACAAATCTTCCGGCAGACTTCCGCGGGAGGTGAGCAAGAGGATGTCGGCTCGAGCGTCGAGCAGGACATCTGTGTGAAAAGGAGCAGCGGAGTCGGTGGCGATTACTTCGATGCCGGCGTCCTTGGTCAGAACACGCGACAAGGCTTCGCGCAGGAGACGGTTCTCCGCGGCCACAAAGACGCGGATTTTCTCACCGGCAGTTTCGCGAGCCTCCGCACGCCCGGGTTTTGCGCCACGGCGGCGCGAAACCGTGGCCGATCCGTTGGATCGAGTAGTCTCTTTGATTGTGGTGTCGGTCATTGAAACACCTCAGTTCCCCGCGCGGCCTCGCTGGCCTGGGAATCTAGAGGCGTTCCTAATTTATAGCTTGGCCAGCCGATTGCCAAGCCCACAGTGTCATCACTGAGCGGAGTGATCGGACCGGGTTCAGTCTTTGAAAAGCGGCGGCAATCGGCGCTTGTGCTTTTCTCAGCTACCGATTCCTTTCCTCGGTGCAGGAGGAAACGATGAACGGTGCGACTGCGGCTCCAAATAGCTGGTCTGTAGCTATGGAACAAATGGATCAATCGATATCCGAGCAATTCCGCCGCGAGGTAGGGGCAGATCGCCGAATCCAAAATGCCCGCCGAAGATAGGGCCGCCCACAGCCAAGACATTTTCACATTCCTTTCCGGGTTGTTGCCGCTAAGAAGATTCTTCGCATGGGCTGGACTCCTTCAAAATTGTCAGAATTTGATTCGGTAAGCGCACGGTAAGCGGCAGCAGGAAAGTGTTCAAGCGACAAGAAGCGATTCCGGACAAGAGGCGCTTAATGTCGTGGTTTGTCGTGCGGACGGGAGCGGAATCCCGAGGCTCGGACCTAAATTCGTGCGCCGTCGGGCAGAAATCTTCGATTAACTGGCGAAGCGGAGACGAAAGTCTGGGGCTTAGGGCAGATGAAGGCGCTTCATGAGGTTCTGAAAGCGAGGTTCCGCACGCAACGAATCAGCTATCGGGTCGACATTGAGGTACAGCAGGCGATCATTTCGTTCTTTGTAGGCCTTGTCGAGCCAGTCCAGTGCGGTACTTTTTTCCCCCAGGCCGGTATAGACAGCCGCAAAGTAAAGAGAGGAAACATAACGGGATTGGGCAAGAAGCCGAAGATCTGCAAGAGTCTTTCGTGCGCCCGCACGATCGCCAGCCAGGGCAAGCGTGTGACCGTACAGGGCCAGGATGGCGGGATGATCGCTGGAGAGTTTGCGTGCCTCGGAAAACTGCTGCAGCGCTTCCGCATACATTTTCTTTTCGCGATAGGCGGAGCCCAGCCAGATATAGGTCAGCCAATATGTCGGATATTGCTCAATTGTGTGGCTTGCCTGGTTGATGGCTGAATCATACTGACGTGAGTTGTAATAGATTTCCGCGCGAACCGTGTTGAACAGCGGGGAAACCGGGTCGAGATCGAGCGTGCGTGAGTTCTCCTGCAGCGCGAGCGCAATGCGGTTGCGCATCATGTTGTAATGGCTATACCAAAGGTGCGCAGTTGTGTCGTTCCGGTTGAGAGCGGAGGCGCGCTGGAACTCACGCTCGGCCGCATCGAAATCCCAGTCATAACTGAAAGAGACGTTGGCCAGGACAGAATACGCCTCTCCCAATTGTGGATCGAGCTTCAGCGCGTGCTCCGCCGCCTCACGGGCTTTGGGCTTGGCTTCGATAGGAGGCATATCGTCGTAAGGCACTTGGCCGAGCAGGGCGTAGCTTCTGGCGAGACCCGCATACGCTAGCGCGAAGTTGGGATCGATATCGATGGCTTGTTGATAGGCTGCGATTCCCTTGTGTAGATCACCGCGATTGGTCCAGTACAGGCGGCCTCGAAGATAGGCTTCGTACGCGTCTGGGTTGACCTCGTGAGCGGCGGTCGCTTTTTCGCTACGAGCGGTGACGGGGAGGGCCACGCGGATCTGGCTGGCCACGTCAGCAGCAACTTCGTCCTGGACGTGCAGGATGTCCCGCACATCCCCGTTGTAGGAATTGGCCCAGATGTGAGTCTGGTCGCTCACTTGAATCAGCTGGACATTGATGCGGACTTCATTGCCGCCGCGGCGGACGCTGCCTTCCAGCGCGTATTGCACATCCAGTGCATGGCCAAGCTCAGATATGGGTTTTCTTGCGGAAACCTTCGATGTCTCCGCGGCGATGACGCCCAGGCGCTCGGGGTCCAGCCGGCCCAGCTGCGTGATCATTTCGTCCGTCAGACCCGCGCTGAAGTAATCCTGCTGGGAGTCGCCGCTCAGGTTCGCGAATGGGAGGACGACCAGGCGAATCTTCCCGCTCGCGGAGCGCACCGTAGAATGCCCGCCGCGCAAAAACAAAACAGTAGGTGTTGCTACGGCGATGACCAGCAACGTGAGGATCGTGATCGTGATGTGCAGGCGAGTGACCCGCGGACGCGGAGGAGGCGCTTCGCTGCGGGATGATTCACTCTTGGATTCCTCCGGCTCGGCCTCGGCGAGGACCGTGACGTGAGCCGCGGACTCGCCATTTGTGGGTTTGTCCGCATCCTCTTCGCCGTTTTCCGGCTTTGGCTGGCGTTCGCGGAACCACTTATCCAGCTCAGACCGGTACGCATATACCGTGCCGAGCTTTCCAATTTGCAGGCGTCGTACCGGCAGTCCTTGGTACCTTTCCCATCGCTGCACAGTCCTAATCTCGCGTCGCAGGTACGCGGCTATCTCTCCCCACGATTCGAGCCGTGGCTCGTCGGTAGGGGGATCTGGAATGGAACGCTCTCCGGCTGGGAAATCCGCCATTTAAAACTCGAGGAATGCCAAGTGGGCGGAAGTATACACCTGAAACGCAAGGGCCCAAAGAAGTACCAATAAGCTCGGAGGGGGGTGAGACTGGGTTTGTCTACGCGACGCTAGCGCACTTCCCACGTATCGCCGGCGTGAAGAATCTTGTTGAGGTCGCCGGGTCCGCGTTTGGCGATTACGTCCTTTATTTGCTGGTTCATGACGTCTTCGTAGCGCGGCAGGTCGTCCCAGGCGCGAAACACGCCGATGGGTGTGGGGAAACCCGGACGATGCTCCATGTGCGAAAGCAAGAATGCGTACGACGGACGGGGATGATGCGCGTCGTGAATGATGAGATCCGATTCGGCGATTCCGTTGCCCAGAGGCACCACCTCGATATCGCCATCCGGTTTGCGGCGAATGCCCTTGTCGCGGTTCTTGCCGAAGACAAGCGGCTTGCCGTGCTCAAGCTGAATAACATGCTCAGTGCGCGCGTCGCGGTCGGTGAGCGAGAACCACGCACCGTCATTGAAGATGTTGCAGTTCTGCAGAATTTCCACAAACGCGGAGCCCTTGTGTGCCGCCGCGTGCTTCAGCGTATCTTTCAGGTGCGATTGAAAAACATCGACCGAGCGCGCGACAAAAGTCGCTTCTGCGCCAATCGCAAGGGATACGGGGTTGAACGGGCGGTCGACCGAACCGAATGGAGTTGACTTCGTTTTCTTGTTGAATTCCGATGTCGGGGAGTACTGACCCTTGGTCAAGCCGTAGATGCGATTGTTGAACAGCAAAACTTTCAGGCCGACGTTGCGGCGCAGCATGTGAATGGTGTGATTACCGCCGATGGACAGCGCATCGCCGTCACCTGTCGCCACCCATACTTCCAAGTCCGGCCGAATAGCCTTGATTCCGGTGGCGACCGCAGGCGCTCGCCCATGAATGGTGTGGAAGCCGAACGTATTCATGTAGTACGGGAAACGGCTGGAGCAGCCGATGCCGGAAACTACCACAAAATTTTCCCGTTTGATGCCAAGTTCAGGAAAAACAGCCTGGACCGCGGAGAGAATGGCGTAATCGCCGCAGCCTGGACACCAGCGGACTTCCTGGTCGGTCTGAAAATCTTTTTTGGTCAGTGGCGGTGGCAGCGTTGCGGTCGACATTTTTGCGGCTCCAGACTTATATTGCTACGCGTCGAGCATTTCTTCGATTTTTTGCTCGAGTTCCGCTTGCTTGAATGGGCGGCCCTGAATTTTGTTCAGGCCCACGGCATCGACCAGAAATTTAGCGCGCAGGACCCAGAGCAACTGACCCATGTTCAGCTCCGGCACCAAGACCTTCTTATAGCGCTTGATTACATCGCCCAGATTCGACGGCAACGGATTCAAGTGCCGCAAATGGACGTGACCAATTCTGCGTCCCTCGGCGCGCTGCGCTTTCACCGCGGCAGTGATCGCGCCATGCGTGGAGCCCCACGCGATGATCAGGAGATCGCCTTCCGCATCTCCCGCTGCTTCAATATCCGGAATATCCTGCGCGACCGCGGCTACTTTTGCTGCGCGGATGCGCACCATTTTCTCGTGGTTGAGCGGTTCGTAGTTGATATTGCCGCTGACGTCTTGCTTCTCAAGCCCGCCGATGCGGTGCTCCAGCCCTGTCGTGCCCGGAACGGCCCAGGGCCGAGCCAAGGTTTGCGGGTCGCGCTTGTATGGCAAATATCCGGTCGGGGAGTTTGGCTCGGTTGCAAAATGTACGGGGATTTCCGGAATCTCGTCCGCATTCGGGATGCGCCACGGTTCCGCTCCATTTGCCAAATATCCGTCGGAGAGCAGGATTACCGGCACCATGTACTTGACAGCTATGCGGCTGGCTTCCATCGCCGCCCAGAAGCAATCGCTCGGGGTGGCCGGGGCGACAATCGGAATCGGCGCTTCCGAATTGCGTCCGAAGAGCGCTTGCAGCAGATCCGCCTGCTCCGTTTTGGTCGGAAGTCCGGTGGAAGGTCCGCCGCGCTGAATGTCGCAGATCACCAATGGGATTTCCACAGCCACGGCAAGGCCCATCGCTTCCGTCTTCAGCGCCATGCCGGGACCGGAAGTGGTGGTAATGGCCAGAGCGCCAGCGTAAGCCGCGCCGATTGCAGAAGTGATCGCGGCGATTTCATCTTCCGCCTGGAAAGTCATGACGCCAAAGTCTTTGTATTGCGAAAGCTCGTGCAAGATGTCGGAAGCCGGCGTAATCGGATAGCTGCCTTGGAATAGCCGCAGGCCCGACTTTTGCGAAGCCGTAACGAAGCCAAGGGCGAGCGCCTGATTGCCGCTCAAATTTCGGTATACGCCCGGAGCGAGTTGGGCGGGCGGGATCTCATAACTAATCTGAAACGCTTCCGTGGCCTCGCAATAGGAGTAGCCGGCCTTCATGGCCAGCTTGTTGGCTTCCACGAGCAACGGCTTGTGCTTGAACTTGTCCTCAATCCAGCGGACCGTCGAATCCATCGAGCGGTTGTAGAGCCAGTAGCACATGCCCAGCGCGAAAAAGTTCTTGCAGCGGTCCATGGACTTGGCGTCCAAGCCGAGGTGCTCCAGGGCGGCGCGGGTGAGGCGCTCCAGTTCCACCGAAAAAAGCCGGAACTTGTCGAGCGAGTGGTCCTCCAGGGGATTGGAGGTCATTTGCGCCTTGCGCAGGTCGGTTTCTGTAAAGCTGTCGGAATTGACGATCAGGATGCCGTTGGCTTTTAAGTCCGCGACATTGACTTTCAGCGCCGCCGGATTCATGGCAATCAAGACGTCAACGGCATCTCCCGGCGTGAACACGTCACTGGAAGAAAAATGAAGCTGATAGCCGCTTACGCCCGGCAGCGTGCCAGCGGGAGCGCGAATCTCGGCGGGGAAGTCTGGGAACGTGGCGATGTCATTGCCGTAGAGCGCGACAGTATTGGTGAACTGGCTGCCGGTGATCTGCATGCCGTCGCCAGAGTCTCCGGCAAAGCGTATGACCGCCTGGTCGAGCTTTTCCCGCCGACTCTTGGTCAGCGGCGAATCAATGAGTGTCGACATAGCCTGCCAGACCCCGTTGGAAGAGCCCCTCTATCCCTGCGAGGAGCGCAGCTCAGCTAATTCAGAATGACGGGGTAGGAACAGAATGGAGGGTGCTTCCGCCCGCCGCGAGCCGGTATGGCAAGGATACCACACCGGCTCACCCGCGGCGGGGAGAGAGTCCGCCGCGGCGGGCAATAGTGCTCTACTGGAAAGACGTGCGCGAAGCCAAGCTGGTTGCATGTAGTTGCAACAAACCATTTTTGAGACGTCGTGATAGCGTGCGCAGTTGAACATGGAACGGCATACAAGTTTTGCAAATCCGGCACGATCGCGAAGGAAGTGCTTGACACTTCGCTTTCTTTTCGCCTAAGGTTGTGGAACAGCCGCGCCTTACGCGGCACTCCAATCGGAGGTTTCGCCCATGGCCCTGACCAAGCGGCAAAAGGAAGTGTTGGATTTTCTCGTAGCGTTTGAGACCAAGCACGGTTACGCGCCGAGTTTTGAAGAAATCGGCAAGGGTATGAAGCTGACCTCGCTTGCAACCGTTCATAAGCACATCACTACCCTGGAGAAGAAGGGTTTCATCCGGCGCGGCTATAATCAAAGCCGTTCCATCGAAATCTTGCAGTTGCCAAAGTCCGTCAAGGACCAAATCATTGAGCGCAAGGTGCAGGAGCTGCCGCTGGTTGGGCGCATCGCTGCAGGTCGACCTCTGGAGGCTGTGGAAGATCGCGAGACGCTTTCCCTGGGTGATTTCGCGCGCGGTGGAAACTCCTTCGCGCTGAAAGTGAAAGGTACGTCCATGATCGAGGACCACATCATGGATGGAGATTTCGTCGTTTGCGAGCAAACGCAGGTGGCCAATCCGGGCGAGATTGTTGTGGCACTCATCAATGGAGAGGAGGCCACGCTGAAAAGATTTTACCGCGAAGGCCCGGGAAAAATTCGTCTGCAACCCGCCAATTCGGAAATGGCACCGATCATTCTTCCCGCGAACGAAGTAAAGATACAGGGCCGCGTGATCAGCGTTTTGCGCAAGTACTGAGGTTAGATTTCAGATTCTGCAGGCGGCGAACATTGAGAAGTCTGCACGAGACGTTCTCAACCTGCGTCCCTTTGAACCCTCTGCAACATCAAACCCAATAAGTGATTCTTCGCGGTCAATTCGGAGGGCCGGAATTGTTCTCAAAAATTGGCGGATTGCTGGCCGTCATTGCGTGTGTCACTCTTTTCCCTCTAACGGCGGCGGCATATTCAGTTCTCTCGCATGAAGCGATTATTGATTCGGCATGGGACACCAACCTTAAGCCGTTGCTGCTGAAGCGTTTTCCGGACGCGACGCCCGATGAATTACGCGAGGCTCATGGATATGCCTACGGCGGCGCGATCATCCAGGACATGGGCTACTACCCGCATGGCAATATGTTCTTCAGCGACCTGGCGCACTACGTGCGGAGCGGAGATTTTGTGGTTGCCTTGCTGCATGATTCCAAAGATTTAAACGAGTACGCATTCGCCCTGGGCGCTATGGCGCACTATGCTGCGGATACCGACGGGCATCGCCTGGGAACCAATCGCGCCGTACCGGTTCTGTATCCCAAGCTGAAAAAAAAACACGGGGACTCTGTGACTTATGAAGACGACCCGCTCGCGCACGTCAAGACGGAATTTGGCTTCGACGTTCTCGAAGTCGCTAAGGAGCGCTATGCCCCGGATAGCTATCACGACTTCATCGGTTTTCAAGTCGCCGCTCCACTGCTGGAGCAAGCATTCCGCGAGACCTATGGTTTGGATCTGAAAAAAGTCCTTAGCAACGAAGATAAGGTAATCGGCTCCTACCGTCGAGACGTCAGCAGCCTTATTCCCAGAGCTACGCGTATCGCGTGGTCTCTTAAAGAAAAGGAAATCGAGAAGGATGTGCCTGGGATCACTCGCCGAAAATTTCTGTATAACTTATCGCGCTCGAGCTACGAGCGCAGTTGGGGAAAGGACTATCAGCGGCCAACCTTCTGGGACCATTTTCTCGCGTTCCTCTATAAAATCCTGCCAAAAGTCGGGCCCCTGCGCGTGTTGCAGCTCAGGACCCCGACTCCGGAAACGGAGCGCATGTTCCAGGCCAGCTTTAACGCCACCATGGACCGCTTCCGCGGCCTGCTGAAAGAACAGGGCGAGGGCCGCCTGAAGCTGGCGAACAACAACTTCGACGTAGGCGAATTCACCCCGCCGGGCAAATACCGCATGAACGATGACGCGCATGCCAAACTCCTCGACAAGCTTGCTGAGCAAAATTTTGCCGATATGACCCCCGATTTACGCGCAGAGCTGTTGGACTTTTTCTCCGATCCCAACGTCCCTTACGCCACTAAGCGTAAGCCGAAAGAATGGAACAAAGTCGAGGCCGAGCTTCGGCAGTTGAAATCCACACCGCCTGAACCGCTAAGCGCTGAAGGTCTGCCGGCCGCTTTCTGAGCGAGATCATCCTCTCAATAACTTTTGCTTGCCATCCGCATCGAAAAAACTCCTGCGTCATCGCTACTCGCTCGTGTGAAAATGTAAAGTTTCGTGCGAACCTTAATTCGCACCTTGATGACGAAACCGAAAAACATCCAAAAATTGCTTGCGGCCAACCGCAGCGAAATCGCCATCCGCATTTTTCGTGCCGCGACCGAACTCGGGCTGCGCACCGTGGGCATCTACTCGCAGGAAGATCGCCTGGGCCTGCACCGCTTCAAGGCCGACGAGGCCTATCAAGTGGGCGTAGGAAAAGGCCCGGTGGAAGCGTACCTCGACATCGCGGGCATCGTTGCGCTGGCGAAAGACAAGAATGTTGATGCGATCCATCCGGGGTACGGATTTCTGGCCGAGAATCCCGCTTTTGCGCGCGCTTGCGAGAAGGCTGGCATTACTTTCGTTGGCCCGCCGCCGGCGCTGCTTGAATTGCTGGGGGACAAGACCGCAGCGCGCAGACTAGCGACGTCCGCAAGTGTCCCGGTGCTGCCCGGCACCGAAGAGCCTGTGAAATCCGCAATTGAAGCTCAGAAAGTCGCGCAAGAAATCGGTTACCCAATCATTGTGAAAGCGGCCATGGGTGGCGGCGGACGTGGTATGCGCGTGGTGCGCGACGCCGCGCAACTCGATGCGCGGCTGGAAGAAGCGCAGGGTGAAGCGCGCTCCGCCTTTGGCGACGCTTCTGTTTTCCTCGAGAAGTATCTTCCGCGCGCGCGACACATCGAGGTGCAGATTCTTGCGGATCATCACGGCAATTTGCTGCATCTCTATGAACGCGATTGTTCTGTACAACGGCGCCACCAGAAAGTCGTGGAGGTCGCGCCTGCGGCGAATCTACCCTTGAGCGTTCGCGCCGAACTGTGCGACGCCGCGCTGCGCATCGCGCGCAAAGCCGACTATCGCAACGCAGGCACGGTTGAGTTTCTGTACGACGTAGATGCCGGCAAGTGGTACTTCATCGAGGTAAATCCGCGCATTCAAGTCGAGCACACCGTCACGGAAATGGTCACCGGTATCGACCTGGTCCAGGCACAAATTCGCGTCGCGCAAGGATGTAAGCTGCATGATCCGCCCCTGGCCCTTCCGAAGCAGGACAGCGTCCCGCTGTACGGCTCAGCACTACAATGCCGCGTGACCACCGAAGATCCAGAAAAGAATTTCGCGCCGGACTACGGAAAAATCTCAACATACCGCTCGCCCGCGGGATTCGGCATTCGCCTCGACGGCGGCACGGCCTACGCCGGCGCGCTGCTTGCCGCCTACTACGATTCGCTGCTCGTAAAAGTGACCGCTTGGGGGCTGAACCTTCCGCAAGCTTGCCAACGCATGGATCGTGCGCTGCGCGAATTTCGCATTCGCGGTGTCAAAACCAACATTCCTTTCCTGGAGAATGTTGTCAATCATCCGCAATTCCGATCCGGTGAAGTTACCACTGCGTTTCTCGACGATTCGCCCGAGCTCTTCCGGATCTCGAGCCGTGGCGACCGCGCCACCAAGCTGCTTTCTTATTTGGGCGACGTCATCCTCAATGGCAATCCCGAGGTCAAGGGAAAGAAAATCCCGGAGCTCTTTGAGCCATCCGTCGAGCCCACCGTTCCCGGAATCGAACCGTCTCTGGGCTCGCGCCAATTGTTGCAAAAGGTCGGACCCAAGAAGTTCGCCGCGTGGGCGCGTAAGGAAAAGCGCCTGCTCATAACGGACACCACGTTTCGCGACGCGCATCAATCTTTGATGGCCACGCGCGTGCGAACCTATGATCTCCTCGCCACCGCGACGGCCGTAGCGCAACGCCTCCCCAATTTGTTCAGTCTTGAAATGTGGGGCGGCGCCACCTTCGACACCGCGCTCCGCTTCCTGCACGAAGACCCGTGGCAGCGATTACGCGAGCTGCGCCGCCGCATTCCCAATATTTGCTTTCAAATGTTGCTCCGCGGCGCGAATGCCGTAGGTTATGCGTCCTATCCCGATAACGTCGTCGAAGAATTCGTCCGCGAAGCGTACGCGCAGGGCATCGACATCTTTCGTATCTTCGATTCCCTCAACTCCATCGACAACATGCGGGTCGCCATCGACGCCGTGCTCGAAACCGGCGCGGTCTGCGAACCAGCCATTTGTTACACCGGCGACATTCTTGACAAAGGCCGCCCCAAGTATTCGCTGAAGTATTACGTCGCCATGGCCAAGCGGTTGGAAAAACTCGGCGCGCATTTTCTGGCTATCAAAGACATGGCGGGTCTATGCAAGCCCTACGCCGCATTCCAGCTCGTTCGCGCCCTGCGCGAAGAAATCGCAATTCCCGTTCACTTCCACACCCATGACACTAGTGGCCTAAACGCAGCTTCCGTGCTCAAGGCGGCTGATGCCGGCGTCGACGCCGCCGATGCCGCGGTGGCTTCGATGAGCGGAGGCACCAGCCAGCCCAATCTAAACTCGATTGTTGAATCCCTGCGCCACACGCCCCGCGACACGCAGCTCGATATAGACGCGCTCAACGAATGCTCGGACTACTGGGAAACCGTGCGCACCTACTATTCGCCGTTCGATTCAGCTCCCAAATCCGGTTCCGCGCGCCTCTATCAACACGAAATCCCCGGCGGCCAGTATACAAATTTGCGCGAACAGGCCGTCGCCATGGGCCTCGGCCACCGCTGGCGCGAAGTCGAAAAAATGTACGCCGATGTGAACCAGCTCTTCGGAGACATCGTCAAGGTCACGCCGTCCAGCAAAGTTGTCGGCGATATGGCCCTCTTCTTCATGGCCAAGGAAATGACGCCGGAAGATTTGCTGAAACTCGACGAGCACCACGATCTCTCACTCCCGAATTCTGTAGTCGATATGTTTGCGGGTGTATTGGGCGTGCCGCCCGGCGGTTGGCCGAAGAAGCTGCAAAAGATCATTCTTCGCGGCGCGGTGCCGCTTCGCGGCCTTCCGAGCGAAAACCTGCCAGCGGCCAACCTCGATCACGAACAGCAGGCGCTGGAGAAGAAAGTTGGCCACGCGATCCGGCGCGACGACCTGCTCACCTATTTCCTCTACCCGGACGTCTTCCTTAAATACGATAAATTTCGCCAAACCTATTCGGACGTTAGCGTCCTCCCGACGCCCGTGTTTTTCTACGGCTTGAAATCGGGCGAGGAAGTCACCATCGAGATCGAGCCGGGCAAAACGCTCATCGTTAAATTTCTCACCTCCAGCGATCCGCACCCTGACGGAACGCGCACTCTCTTTTTTGAATTGAATGGCCAGCCGCGTGAGGTCAACGTTCGCGACCGCGCCTTGCGCGTCGTTGAGCGCGCTCATCCCAAAGCCGATCCTGCCGACCCCGGCCAGGTTCCCGCGCCAACCGCGGGCATAATCTCCGGCATCGCCGTGCAAACCAACCACGCAGTCGAACGCGGCGCAAAGCTCCTCACCCTCGAAGCCATGAAAATGCAATCCAATATCTACGCCCCGATCTCCGGACGCGTCACCAAGCTGCTCGTTTCACCGGGTCAACACGTGGAAGCGAAAGATCTGCTGGTGACCATCGTTCCGTGAGCGCCCCCGATCTCCACAAGCATGAAAACTTTCGCTCGCGTTTTCTCCGCAACCAGCGCGACTTCATCGTGTATTTACCGCCGCGGTATCACGAAGAGCCGCACCGCCGTTTCCCGGTCCTGTACCTGCACGACGGCCAAAATCTTTTCGACGGATCCACCTCATTCATTCCTGGTATGGACTGGCACGTCGGCCAGACCGCCGACGATTTCATTCTTACTGGCGCGGTGCAGCCGCTCATCATCGTCGGCATTTACAATGTTGGAAAGGTGCGCATCCATGAGTACACGCCCACCAAGGCTCCGCGCCTCGGCGGCGGCCGCGCCGATCGCTACGCGAAATTCCTTACGCAAGAGGTCATGCCCTTCGTTCAGCAGGAATACCGCGCGCTCTCTGATCCGCGAGTCACCGGGATGGGAGGCTCGTCTCTAGGCGGCTTATTGTCGCTGTATCTCGGCCTCAAGTATCCGCAAGTCTTCGGCCGGCTCGCCGCTCTTTCTCCGTCTGTATGGTGGAATCAGCGCGTCATTTATCGCTTCGCAGCGGCCGCCCCTGTCGAGCTGCGCCCACGCATCTGGCTCGATATCGGCACGCGTGAAGGCCCGCGCATTGTTCAGGATGTCGAACAATTTCGCGACATCCTCCTGCAAAAGGGCTGGCAACTCGGCAAGGATCTTTCCTATCACCGCGTCGAGGGCGCCGAACACAACGAAGCTGCCTGGGCGCAGCGCGTCGGCCCATTTTTGCAATTTTTGTATCCCGCAGCGGAGTCCACAGTATAATCCGCGATATTTTCGCAACCACGGAAACGCCGGCATGACCAATACGCGCCCGCTCACCATTCTCTGCGTAAGCTCCTACGAAAAAGGTCAGGAGTTTATGCGCACGTGCAAATCGATGGGTTGCCGCGTGCTTCTCCTCACCGTCGAGAAACTCCGCGACGGCGACTGGCCGCGTGAGTCCCTCGATGATTTATTCCTCATGCCCGAAGATATTGCCCAGCAGCACCTGATCTATACGGTCAGCTACATGGCGCGTTCCCAGTCCATCGATCGCATCGTCGCCCTCGACGAATTCGACATGGAAAATGTCTCCGCTCTCCGCGAACACCTGCGCATCCCAGGAATGGGCCTTACTACTATCCGCTATTTTCGCGACAAGCTCTCCATGCGCGCCCGCGCGAAAGAAGCCGGCATACTCGTCCCTGAATTCGTTCACGTCCTTAATTACGACGCGATCCGCGAATTCATGGCCCGCGTTCCCCCGCCCTGGCTGCTTAAGCCGCGCTCGCAAGCCTCCGGCATTGGCATGAAGAAAATTCACCAGCCCAATGATCTTTGGCCGTGGCTCGATCAGCTCGGCGATCAGCAATCCTTCTATCTTCTCGAGCAGTTCATTCCGGGCACGGTCTACCATGTCGATGGCATCGTCTCCGATCGCGAGGTGCTCTTCGCCGAACCGCACGCCTATGGCTCGCCGCCTCTGGACGTCTCGCATCAAGGCGGCGTATTCACCACGCGCACACTACCGCGCGACGCCGCCGAAACCAAAAAGCTTCTCGAGATAAATCGCGACGTCATCGAAGGCCTCGGCTACCTCCGCGGAGTCACGCACGCCGAATTCCTGAAATCACACGCTGACGGCAGATTTTATTTCATTGAAATTGCTGCGCGCGTCGGCGGCGCTTACATCTCCGACGTGATCGAAGCCGCCACCAACATCAATCTCTGGCGCGAATGGGCCCGCCTCGAAGTCGGAGCAGGGAAGCAGGCCTACCAAGTACCCGCCGCGCGCCACGACTACGCCGGCGTGATTGTTTCCCTTGCCCGCCAGGAGCGTCCCGATACGAGTGCCTACACCGATCCCGAAATCGTTTACCGCGTCTCGAAATATCACCACGCGGGCTTTGTCGTAAAATCCTCGGCACCCGAGCGCATTCAGCAACTCCTCGACTCCTACTCCGCACGCTTCGCCCAAGATTTTCTCGCCACCCAGCCCGTACCGGAAAAGCCCACGGCGTGACTCGTGCAAAATTCATTCAGGCAGCGCGCGTACAGGGTGTATCCTGTCCGCCCTGGCCTAGTAACTCTCTGGAACAGTCCTTGCACGCTCCATTTGCCGCGCTCCGTTCTGAGGTCTAGAGTTTGTGCTCTACCCCGGCCGGAAATCCTGCGTGGGGTGCTGCTGTCCCTGGAGGATCGATGTGGGGGAATAAGAAACCGGATACGCCGCAAGCCGCTCAAGGGCCGCAGGCCGCGCAACCGGAGCAGAAAAATTCACCATTGAATCAGGCGCCGAAGCCCGCTCCGGCGACTTGGGAGGGAAAAACCGCGATGAGTACAGATGCTTTGCGTCCATTGGGTGCGACTGCCGACCGTGCGACCGCGCGTCTCGGGTCCAGCCTGCACGTGAAAGGTGAAATTACGGGCAATGAAGATCTGCAGATCGATGGCTCGGTCGAAGGACTGATCCAGCTCGACGAGCGGAAACTCACCGTCGGCGCCACTTCCAAAGTGACTGCCGATGTCATCGCCCGCGAAGTCGTGGTCTACGGCAACGTCAAGGGCAATGTTCGAGCCAAGGACCGCATTGAGATCAAGAAGGATGGCTCGGTGGTCGGCGACCTCACCACGTCGCGCATCATGATCGAAGACGGTGCCTATTTCAAAGGCTCCATCGAGATCGACAAGACCTCTGAAAAAGAATCCAGTCGCGGCAGCGCCTTTGCCAAGCCCGCCACGGCTAACGCCGGAGCTCCGGCCGCCAAAACCATTTAGCGCTTTTTACTCCGAGTACCTCCCCATACGGCGCGGGCTTCAAGCTCGCGCCGTTTGCTTTTGCGTCGCCGTTTATAATTAACTTGACAATCTACATAACGAGTTTACTGTTTAAGAATCTTACAAGCAATCTTACTTCGCGAGACCATCGCCGCTACCGGGGCATTACGGCGTAGCTCTCTAGGACTCTGCCCCTTACTGTTCCTCGTGTGCGCAGGATGCGGAGGCGGTGCCGGCGGCTCGTCTGCAATTGTGCAGCCCCCTCCACCACCTTCCCCCGATTTCGCGATTGCTCTCTCCTCCAGCTCTCTCTCGATCCCGCAAGGAGCAAGCGCACCCATCACAATTTCGGTGGCCAGCCAAGACGGGTTCTCCGGTTCTGTCCAAGTCACTCTGGCAGGTTTTCCAGGTGGCGTCGCGTCAAATCCTGTAAGCCCGTTCAGTATCGCCTCGGGCGCAAACACCGCCGTCGTCTTAGGAGCATCGCCAAACGCCCCCGCCGGTAATTTCACGGTGACCGCCCAGGGTATCAGCGGCTCCTTGTCTCACTCCGTCACTCTCGCCCTTACCGTGCAAGTGAGCGCCGCTGCGCTGTTGCCGCGCACAACCTATGTGCGAACAGACGCCGTAGCGACGTTGGATGATCCACCCGGCGAACCGCTTCACCGCCGCATCGCATACGATGCCGCGAACAAACACATCTTCGTCGCCAATCGCGCGATGAACCGCGTCGAGGTTTTTTCAACGGTAGATCAGACCCGTGTCGCGCAAATCGCCGTCCCGGCCGCCAGCAGCGCCGATCTTTCTGCCGATGGTGCAACCGTCTGGGTTGGCACTCTGACCGAACAGGCAGTATCAATCGATACCGCAAGTCTAAAGCTGCGCTCGCGTTATTCGATCCAGCCGCTCTCGCCAATTCCTAATACCGTGTTCGATCGTCCCGAGGACCTACTACCGATGGCGAGCGGCAGAATAATGATGCGTCTGCGCCAGTCTTCCGCCGCCCAATCGCTGCTGGCCATCTGGGATCCCCTGGCGAACACCTTGGCCAACCTCACGTCCGTCGAGCCCGCGCTATTTCAAGGTGGGCTCGGTGCAATGGCGCGCACTGGCGACCACGCGAAGCTCATCGTCGCCGCAAACGACACGAGCGGCGACCTAGCCATCTTGGACGCAACCGGCACCGCGATTGCCGGCCCGCTCGGCCTCGGCGCGGGCACAATCCCATTCGTAGCCGCGAATCCCGATGGCAGCCGTTTCGCCGTGCAATTCGTCTCGAGCGGCGTGCCGCAGCTCTTTCTTCTCGACTCCGCACTCAACCCAGTTGCATCGCCACTGTCTTTCACCGCTCAAGGTCTGACCTTCTCGCGCGATGGTAAGTTCCTCTACGCAAGCGAGAGCGCCGCCGGACCACCGCTGATCGCCGTTTTCGATGGCCACACTTTGCAGTCCATCGGCCAGGTTGCAGACGCCTCGATCCAGGGCGTCCATTCAGAACTCGAAGAAGCCGACGAAACTCAACTCCTCTTCGCGATTTGCAATCGAGGCGTCAGCTTTATCGACGCCGCAAGGCCGAACGCACTTCCATCCTCGGTGCCGTCGTTCGCCTCCGCGCCAGTCGCTCAACCCTCGCAAGGGCCGTTCACTGGAAGCACAGCAACATTTCTCACCGGTCAAAATTTCGAAGCAAGCGCCCAAATCAGATTTGGCCAGCAGCTCGCAACAGCGCCGAGCGTTAGCCTCACGCAAATCCAAGCGGCCTCTCCGCCAAGCGTGACTAACGGTCCGCTCAATATCACTGCTTACTTCCCAAGCGGCTGGCTCGCCATCGCCCCCGACGCCTTCAGCTATGGCCCGCAAATTCTGCAAGTTCTCCCCAACGCTGCTTCAAAAGCCGGAGGCGATACAATTCAAATCTACGGCTACGGTTTTGGCAGTGACGCAACCCAGATCACAGTAAAAATTGCCGGAGCAAGCGCCGCAGTGCAAAACGTCGAGGATGTTACCGCTGTCGCGCCCTCGCTCGCTCTCGGCTCCGCCTACCCGTTCCCACTGCAACGCATCACGCTGCTGACTCCGCCTGGCAATCCCGGTCAAGCCGACGTCGCCATCACTTCCCCGTCGGGAGTTACGGCCACCGCGCGCGCCTTTCAGTACATGCAGTCCGCGCAAGTTTTCCCCAGGTTCGCCCTGTACAAATTTATTCTCTACGACCAAAAGCGCCAGTGGCTTTACCTGACCGCTACCGATCACGTCGACGTCTTCGATTTGGCCGTCGTGCAATTCCACCCCGCCGCAATCACTCCGCCCGGCGGTCCTCCGCCGAATGCCGCGTTGCGCGGTCTAGGCCTGACGCCCGACGCCGCACAGCTCGTAGTCGCTGATTTCGGCGCGCAAAGCATTTATCTCCTCAATCCCGATGCCGGCACAGGTTCAACTGTCTCGGTCGGAGGCGTAGCTGGCTTCCTGAATTCCGGTCCCGCGCGCGTCGCCGCGACTAGCGCACAAACCATTTTCATCGCCATGAGTGGGGAAGGCGGCTCTTCCAGCGCGTGCAACTCCTGCCTCTCGCAGCTGAATCTCTCCGCGAGTCCTCCCACGGTTCAACCCGCTCCCCAGCCTGAAGTGACAAGCCTTACAGGCGCGCCGCTAATACAGGCAAATCCCGCTGGCGAGCAAGTTTTTCTTGCTTATGACGCAGTTTCCAGCGGCCCCCTCGGAACGTGGTCAGCGGTCACCCCCAATCAGTTCACCACGTCGCTCGCGAGAGAATCCGCCATCGACCTCGCCGCATCATCCGATGGCGCCATCCTCGCTACGCGTACAACCACCGCCACCGAGATTCGCAACGCCACGCTCACGCTCACCGCACTGCCCGCCGCCCCTGAACTCGAGCAAGTCGCCGCCCGGGTCTTAGTTCCCGGCCTCGCCCTGCATCCTTCCGGTGCCCTGCTTTATCAACCGTTCCTCACCGGCCCCGCGCCATCCGCTCCTCCCGCCACCGGCGTCCAAGGTGGCATTGATATCCTCGACGCCCACACCGGCCGTCTTCGCGTTCGCTTCTTCTTACCCGAGCCGTTAGCCGCGCTGTCCACCGACCTCGACGCCCTACACGGCAGTTTCCTCGCCATCGACGAGACCGGCCAAAAAATTTTCGCGCTCACCACCTCCGGCCTCACCATCATTCAACTTGCAATGGTGCCGCTCTCGGTCGGAACAATTTCTCCCGCATCCGCCCCGGCAGCAGGCGGAACAAGCCTCACCATCCGCGGTAGCGGTCTCCAAGCTGGAGCCGCAGTCACGATCGGCGGAAAAAACGCCGCGGCAACGTTCGTGGACATTAACACGCTAACCTTCATAACCCCGCCGCTATCCCCCGGTCCTCAGCAAATCACAATCAACAATCCCAACGGCGATTCGTACACCCTCGATGCCGCCTTCACCGCCAACTAATCGGTCACGTGTAGCGTAGGACGGAGTCCGCGCAGCCCTGCGGCTTTTTCTTCGGTCTCGACGCCATCCAAAAGGTTTGCGTCACCTTTTTCTTTAACGTTTGCGCAACAAAATCAGAGTAATATTTCACCCCTAAAGCCCAACCCTCAATCCGCTCGAGGAGGCATCCCATGAAGCTCTTCATCGCTGCGGCTGGTATAACTTTTGCTCTCGTCTCTGTCGCCACTCAATCTACAGACGCCCCCACGGGCTTTGACAACAAAACCAATGGCATCGTCGACGACGCCACGCATCAAGCCGACCAAACCAAATTCGACGAAGTCGAGCAGCTCACCGACGGCCTCGGCCCCCTTTACAACGCGCAGTCCTGCCGCGAGTGCCACCAGAGTCCTGTTTCCGGCGCCGCATCCCAGGTTACGGAATTGCGCGTAGGCCACAATGGACCCGACGGGCGCTTCCGCACGCCCGAAATCCCAATAGCTCACGGGACAGAAACCATTACCGGCCGCTCGCTTGTGAACGACCGCGCCATCTGCCCCCACGCTGCTTTTCCCGACAAGGAAATTCAGGAGCGCGTTCCCGAATCCGAAACCATCCGTACGTTTCGCCTCTCTCTGAATCTCTTGGGCGACGGCTTCGTTGAAGCCATCGCCGATCAAACGCTCGTTGAACTTTCCAAGCAGCAGTGCACTTCGTCACACGGGAAAATCTGCGGTCAAGTCCTCTACGTCCCTATCGTGGAAGCTCCCGGACAAATGGGCGTAGGCCGTTTTGGTTGGAAAGACCAGCACGCCAGTTTGCTATCGTTCGCCGGTGACGCCTACCTCAATGAAATGGGCATCACCAATCGTCTCCAACCGACAGAAGTCACCAATATCTGCAACAGCGCCTCGGAGCCCAATGACACGCCTGGCGCCGACGGCCTGGCCGACATCGATCACTTCGCCCGTTTCATTCGCGCCACGAAAGCGCCCGCTCGCGATGCGCAACTTGCCGGCAGCGCCACCGCGCAAAAAGGCCTCACTCTGTTCGTCAAGATCGGTTGCGTCACCTGCCACGTCGAAACGCTGACCACCGCTTCCGCTGGTACCAAGATCAATGGTGGCACGTTCGCCATTCCGCCCGCGCTCGCTTCCATGGCCTTCCATCCCTATGGCGACTTCCTGATGCATAATGTCGGCACCGGCGACGGCATCCTGCAAGCCACGCGCGAGCACTACGGCCACCGCGTGTTCCAGCAAATGGCCGATTATCTTTCCAAACAAGATTTCGAGAGCAGCCGCAACAAGATTCGCACCGCTCCCCTCTGGGGGGTCCGCCTGCGCCCGCGCCTCATGCACGATGGAGCTTCGCTAACATTCCTCGAAGCCATTACTCGCCACCGCGGCGAAGCCAGCCACGTCACCCAACAATTTGAAAAACTGAAGCGTCAAGACCAGGAAGCCATCATCGAGTTCCTGAAATCCCTGTAGCCTAGGATCACAACCGCGGTCCTAGCTAGTTATATCGCCTTAGAGTACACTCGTGTCTCTTGCCGGGAGGGACCATGCTCT
>Ga0206902_10067_pt1 | contig 28901 bp, 23 predicted proteins | sample Alteio_BWOrgHeat_44_FD_153242 | JGI IMG/M metagenome (GOLD analysis project Ga0206902, IMG submission 153242) | Enriched cells from forest soil in Barre Woods Harvard Forest LTER site, Petersham, Massachusetts, United States -... | ecosystem: Environmental > Terrestrial > Soil > Temperate forest >... | reverse complement strand
GCTCTTCATATTATAACATAAAGCCATATCAAACAGCTTTACATATTGCCGCATCTCAGAGTAATTTTTTAGATGGGACTGAGCTGCTTATGCGTGCTAATGCCGATCCGAATGCGCACTGCTTCAGTCGATGGGAGCATCCATTGCGTTCTAGACCATTGAGCCCATTGTCAGAGGCTAAATCAGCCTCTCGATACTATTTGCTATTTATGGGTGCAAAAGATGACAAAATGCGAAACATTTTTCACTTAGCTGCATGGGGCGTTTTTCCTACAATTAGGATCCAAGATTATTTTGAAAGGCTAAAGCCTTTGCTTAATGAACCTGATGCTGAGGGAAATATGCCCTTAGATCTAGCTGAGAAGAACAGTAAGAATCTCTATGCGCTCTACAAACAAGCAGGAGCAAAAAGCGCTGCCTCTTGCACTATCATGTGAAGTCAAAAAATCAATTGTGCAATTTTAGATGAATTTGTACAGTTTGCATCTCTTGATAATTAGAAAGGATGCGTATGTTTATTACTCCAAAGACTTTTGCAGATCTTACCACAGCAGCAAAAAAGGTGGGTGAGTGGGGAGTAAAGATTGCAAAAGCAATCTATAATGTCCAAGCAGTAAAACCACATGAAGTTATTGCAATAAAAAATGCAGCAATGAAAGTTTCAAAAGTAGCAGGGCCAATAATTACGGGAGTAGAAAAGGTCGTAGTTCTTACTGAATTAAGTAAAAAAGCTGAAGACGCATGGGTATGGTTAAATGGTCCACGTGAAAATAACCAGGCAACATCTCCACCAGTTGAAACCGAAGAAAAGCTATTAAAACTTGCCAACTTTTTCAATGTACAAAGAGAGCAGTTACAGAAGCAAGCTGAACATCAAAATGCAGTGCAGATACATAGTAATTTCCAATTTCAACCAAATTTACTGTTAATGCTCGAGCAAAAGAAGGAAAAGGACGTCAGCGAAGACCCCACTTTGCGTGAGGCTTGGCTTACGTTGATGAAGCAACAAAGAGAAGTTTTGTTGCCAGAACTTGAAGCCAGTTTGATTCAAACAAAAAGCGTTTTACCACTTCAGCCTCAACACCTAGTAAAATCTAAGTTATAAGAAAAGGTTAAAGATGGAATTACAAAAAACTCACAAGGAGAATAAGTATGCAACGTAAAGCATCAGCAGTATGGCAAGGCGGATTAAAAGATGGTAAAGGGAGTGTTTCAACAGAAAGCGGAGTCTTAAAACAGACACAATATTCCTTCTCAACACGCTTTGAGAATGGTAAAGGCACAAATCCAGAAGAGCTTCTCGCTGCAGCACATGCAGGATGTTTTGCGATGGCATTGTCCAATGAACTTGGAAATGCAGGCATGGTTCCAAATAAACTTGAAGCTACTGCGACAATTACTTTAGAGAAGGTTGCAAATGGCTTTGGAATTACCAAAAGCCATATCGACCTTGTTGCAGATATCCCTGGAGCCAACAAAGCGAAGTTTGATGCCGCTGTGAAGGCTGCTGAAACAGGATGTCCCGTTTCAAAGCTATTTAAGGCAGAGATTTCTGTTTCTGCCAAATTAAAATCATAGAGACACATAAAGCATTGCACAAATCTAAATCAAATTTATATCGCCGTTTCTCGGCAACGCCTGCAAGCATTGAAAGTAATATAAGCTCTGGTATATACTGGTATATACTGGAGCTGAAATGTTTATTCATGATGTTTGTAATGTTTTAAACCGTCACAAAATCGCCTACGCTATTGTCGGAGGCTATGCTGTAGCCTTGCATGGCGCTGTTAGAGGAACTGTCGATGTCGATATTGTCATTGATTGGACTCTAAAAAATTTAATCAATGTTGAAAACGCCTTAAAAGAACTAGGGTTGGTTTCATTGCTTCCTATCGATGCCAATAGCTTATTCCAATTTCGCAACGAATATATGGAAAAACGTCATCTCATCGCATGGAATTTTTACGACCCTAAAAATCCTGCCCATCAAGTCGATATTGTCATCAATTATGATCTTAAACATGCTCACACTAAAACAGTAACCACATCCTCTGGCAAAGTTAAAATCCTGGCGCGCAATGATCTTATCGCTATGAAAAAAGCTTCTGGCCGTCAACAAGATTTAGAAGATGTTAAATCATTGGAAAGTCTATGAAAAAAAAGACAGTGCAATACTTCTCAAAGGAATATCTAGAGCGATGCCGTGATTTAACGCCTGATCAAATTATTGAATTTCTTGAAAACTATCGTGATCTTGTTGGAGAAGTTCAACAAAAGTGTCAACCTATTAGCATAAAGGTTGAGCCCTCTCTTCTCAAAGTCTTTAAAATGAAAGCAAATCTTGAGGGTATCCCTTATCAAACCAAAATAAAACAACTCATGAGAAAATGGGTAAATTCAAACCAAGAAGAAGTATGAAGAATATTGAAGTATCAGACTATGTGACGATTGTTGTCATTGTACCTGAAACCCATGCAGAGTTGATCAGAGAGGTGATGGGGCGTTGTGGAGCTGGTGAGAGCGAACGTTATTCTCATGGTAGCTTCAGCGTAAAAGGCGTCAGCAGGTTCCTACCAAAAACCGGTTCACAACCTTTCCTTGGAGCAGAAAACAAACTTGAAACCGTATCTGAAGAGCGAATCGAAACAATTTGTTCTGTTGAACGCCTTGAGAAGGTAATTGAAGAGATCAAAAAAGCACATCCTTATGAAGAGACTGTAATTGATATTTATCCAATTTACAAAATAGGATATAAAAGCCAAAAATAAAGCCGTTTATATCACATAAATTCTAGTTACAAACGGCGTTGTTGCGTAAATAAATTGGTGGATTAAAGAATTTCTTTGTTCTTCACACTTTTTGATAGTGTGTATATGGAATGCTTCATTGTATCTATAGTGTTTTCTAGTTCTCCAATTTTTGCCTTAAGTACGGTAACTTCTAATTGCAATGCTTGAATTTGATAAGCCGTAGCTGCAGTAGTAGATGCATTCGTTGGCTGATCTGGAGTGGCTGCATTTACAGATAGCTTAGTTACTTGAGCTTTTAACTGCACGTCATGATCGCCATACTCATGCTGATCGCTTACACGTTGCTTTAAAAGTTGCGAGATTAAATTATCCATCTTTCTCAACTTAAATTCATGTTCGGCATCTCTTTTTTTTCTTTCCGCATCTTGTTCAGCTTCTCTTATTTTCATTCGCTGAATTTCTTGTGCCATTTCCTTTAAAGTAAGAGTTTTTTCTGGAGAACAATCCTCAATAACAGGTCTAGAATTTGAACTACTGTGTTGTAAAGCACTGTATGTTCGTTGTGTTCCGGAACAGTATTGAGGCAAGAGGATACAAATTAACTCATTCAATGATGGGCGATCTCCTAGAGTGCCTGATTTAATGACATTCAATATCGTTTCACAATCTTCAATTGCTTTCCATTTTACAAAGTTATTGGCGTCGTCACCTTCAATAAAGGCTTGAAATTCTTTAAGTTTCTCAATCCATTTATGAATTCCTTTGGGAGATTCGTTAAGCTGTTTAATTAAATGTTCTTGCTCCAAAGTCAAAGTTCTTGCAAGTTCACTTATTTGGGAAAAAGCTTTATCAGGTTCTGCAAATATACGTGTTATTCGTTGAATAGCGATACGTTTTTCACTTTCTGCCCAAAGGTTTATGATCCACGCGAAAGCCTTTGCAGCAATACCTAAGTAAGGAATCTCTTGACCAATTAGTTTCAAGCCTTCTTCTAGATGGTTAAGTCCCATGACAATAGGGTCAACACAGTGCCTTGTATTATTTTTTACCATTCCGGTGTTAATAGACTGACAGGCAATCCAAGTGCCTGTGAATAATCTAGAAACAAATTGATAATAAGTGAACAAGCATGGATTAGCTCGAATCTTGTGCATCTCCATATCGGCATCATATAATTTTTCTTGGCTTTCGATTAGATTTTTGAATCGATCTATTTTTAACTTCAGTTTTTTAAACTCTTCAGGCTCAATTTTTGAAAGAGTTTGAACTTGCATCGCAAGTTTTTCATGTTTTTCTGGAAGTCCTTTTAATTTTTCTAAAGTCTCAATATCAACAGTGGCAACACCTATTTGCAAAGGCATTGCTGCTGAAGAAAAGCCTTTTGGAACTTGTGTAGACTGATTTTCTTCTGCTTCAGCTTTTGAATTTGGCTCTAAGGATCGCGAGCAGGCTAAGCTGTTAACAATCTTATTGTCTTCAAGTTGTTTTGATTTTATATGAGCATGAATTTCTTCAGCGGTTTTCATCATTACTTTGCTTATGTTTGCTGCAGTAGAACTTGATAAACGGGAAAAACGGACCTCGATTTGACTTTGGTCTGCTTTCGTTTCTACCTCACAAGCAAAGTCTAAGAATTCTTGATCATTTGTACCACTGAAATATCTTTTAACTACTTTAGGTGCTAACGTTACAACTGTTCTATTTGTGAAGGGAAACTGCTTTCTGCTGTTCCGAATTTCAAGGGTTCTTGCGTGAAAAAAAGTGTCAAATTGCTGTTCCCTCATATTCGTGAGATCATTGTGATGAAATTCAAGCGTAGTTAAAGTTCGGTTTTTCATTAGACTATGTTTAATCCGTTCGTACATGTTTATGAAAGTTAAACGATTCTCCGAAAGATCCAATACAGTTAATGTAGTATTAGATTCCAGGGCTTCAAATATTTTACAAATTCCGTCTTCCTCATTTTTTTTCGTTAACCCGTACCCTAAATTATTACCGCTGAAATTGACTTCTCTTAATGATCTATTGCTTTTTAATGCACTCGCCCAGTCTTTACAACTTTCGAATGTAAATCCATTCCAAGACAAATCTAATTCTTTGATCGAGTTGCTGCTTCTTAATGCCCATGAAAAAGAGCCTGCAGTATCATCGGAAAGTTTTTTCGACAAAGTAACTTTGATGCGCTCTCGTAGTGCATTTCTTTGCATAATCTGCACGGTAGCGCTTTCATTTTCATTGTCTTCTCTCCAAACATGGGGTGAGTATTTTTTGTCTTGTGACAGTTTTAGAACTTCAAGAGTCGGATGATCTTTAAGTAAATCTGCAATGGCTTTCCCACCTTCAATCCCTACATTATTACCTGAAAAATCTAATTCTTTTAAGGAAGCATGCCTTTTTAAGGCTCTTGCGATGCATCGCACGCTTCTTGGTGTTAACTGTGTCCATTTAAGATTAATCGTCACAAGTGAATTACAAAATTTAAGAGCATCTGCAAAAGCGATACCACCATCTTCACTTAGTTCATTGTAACTCAGTTCTAAATGAGTTATGGAGCGTGTTAATAAACACACAGTGTCTATAGGGGGGTTAGGTAGAAGGACATCATCGAGAGCATCAAAATTCGGATTAAACATTTTTAGGCCGAGTAACATAATGGATAAAAATGTTGAATTTTTATTCTCAGGCTTTTGTTGATCATGCTGAGAAGAGGCCTGTGTTTGATCAGAGAGTGCATGCGCTGATGAGATAGTTTTAACAGACATGACCTTCTCCTATAAAATAATATTAAAAAGGGATAATAGTAAGATCATGGTTTTATGGCAATTATGCACATGATGGTTATGTTTTATTTGTATTGTTAATGCGTTTTGAAGATTTTGATGAGGGCATTTATTTCATTAAGGCTTCTTTTGGGGCTAGTCAAAATGAGATAGGACGGAACGGTTTTGGGATGATAGCGCTGCCAATACGCTTTCCGTTTTTTAAATTTGAAGAGAAGGCTGATGAGGTTATAAATTCCTTTTAGAGTTTGTGTGGAGGCATAATTTAAGCCTTTTACTTCTTCAAAAGTATCTACAGGCAGCATTCCTTTTGACAAAAATTGGCAATTTTCCTTTTTCAGTGTATCCAAAAGGGACATCATCATAAATTCTGATGTTTCATGAAATCCTTTCGTTTGTGCGGTAACCAAAAATTTCAACAACCATCCATGATGCGCCTCAAGTTTGCTGAGCATTGCCATGGAAACGATTTTTTCTCCATCTTTGACATAAAACCAACGCTTTCCGGTATAGCTTTCAAAGAAGTTAAGATGCCCCAAAAATACGTGTGGGCCCTTTATTGAGCTCTCCCACTTATTCCCAACATCCAAAAGAGATTGTTCTAGTTCCTTGTCGATAGGGATATATTCATGAAAAGTTAAACCCCTTTTGCGTGCCTTTTCCATGCGATGTTGCATGCGATGGCTGGCTTGGCTTAGATCGATTTGAGGATCAAAAATGAGCTCATCACATACGTGAATGCAGATCTTATTTTTTTTCTCTAAAAATGTGGCAAACCCTTTCGACACAGTAATATAAATGATATTAAGATGTTCATCTTTGCAAAATTTATGAAAGGCGTTTGTCAGAATGGCAATTTCTTCTGGCGGACAGATAGGATCTCCAACAACGACAGCGCAGTTGTACTCGATGCGATAGGCGATGATCCCTTTGAAATTTTCCAGGCGAAAAAAGTGACAAGGAAAATCGAACATCGCTTCGGATGCTGCTGACCCGTAACGAACATGGATTTCTTCTTCCCTATTAAGTTCACTCATATGCATATTTTGACAATCCTATTCCTAAGATTGGAAATATGTTTTTAGACATTATTTTTCAATAGCCAGAAAAAGGGGTCAGACGTGGAATTGTGGAATTCTAATCTAAGTATGAAACAAGAAAACTCTTAGAATTCCACGATTCCACGTCTGACCCCTTTTTTTCCATGTCTGACCCCTTTTTCTTAATTGGGATACACGTCTTTGATAAGGATATCTTCATCGGGCAGCAGATTCATGCTTAAGGCCTCTTCTGGAGTCACCCAGGTGAAACCTTTATGCTCTTTGATGGATAGCTTGATGTCGACAGGTTTTTGCTGTGAATGCGCTTCAAACACATGCAGAATACAGCTCGATTGCTCATTTTTAATGTAATATTTTCCAACAAAAGATAGTTCATTCTTCTGCAGTTGCAATCCCGTTTCTTCAAAAGTTTCTCTTCTCGCCGCTTGCAAAGGAGACTCAGTTTTTTCGATTTTGCCTCCAGGAGCTGCCCAGAGGCTTCCTTGTGGTTTGGCATCTTGTCTGTGTAACAATAGGATTTTATCTTCATGGCGAATGAAACAAGCCACTGCTTCGACATTGGGTTGAAAATTTTGTGGTTTCTCCTTAAGAGCCACGCTTTGTGCCACAGAAGGGACAACGCAAAGGAAAAGGAATATTATTGCTAGTTTCAATTGTATATTCATGCTTACTCTCATCTTAAATTAAGCTGCAGATTGTACTGCTTTTGGCGCTTCAACAGCAGCCACAGGCTCTTCTGGGGGTTTTACTTTTCTAAACGATAAGAAGATTAAGGCATCGTAAGTGAGCTTAATTCCCGCTCCAATAAATAACGGAGACGCCAACGAAAAGTTTTGCATCACGTATCCAGCGAAAACAGGTGCCACAGCCCAGCCCATCATGCGGACGAGTTGTGTGATGCCAGCTGCTTTTACGCGGTCTTCAGGCTTTACAACAGCCATGACATATGATTGTCTTGTGGGAACATCCATCTCTACTAACAGTTCCCGCAGCAAATAAAAGCAAACAGCGATGGGGAATGTCGGAGCAAATGCGATACAGATTAAAAAGAGATGTGATGGGGAATGCGTGAACACCATGGCATTGATGAGGCCTATTCTTCTTGATAGCCAGACAGCACCAAAATAAGAGACGGCGTTTAAGCATCGGGCAACGAAAAAGATAATTCCAACGATTTCAATGCCGATGTGAAAGCGTTCGTAGAAGTAGTAGGCGATTAATGTAGAAGTTAAAAATCCGCCCGCTAAACTATCGACTGCAAACAGTGAAGCTAACTTCATCACAATTTTTTTTCCGTCTTTAGAAAGGCCAAAACTAATTTTTTCTAAAGGCACTTCCGCTTTATCACTCAAATTGATGTAAAAGAGTGCTGTGATTGCGGTTACGAAGGCATAAAATCCTAATGTCATCTGAAAAGCTTCCTGCTGACTCATTCCAAAATATGCCATCAAAACAGTTGGAATTCCTGCTGCAATAGCGCCTACAGCCAGACCCACATCCTGAATCAGAGAATAAAACGCGTACGCTTTTGTGCGATCTTGAGATTTTTGAAGCGAGGGCAATATGGCTGACTCTACTGCTAGGGCTGCTCCGCGGTCCTTCCCTCGCGCATTAATCATTCCAAAAAAAGCTGCAAATAAAACGGCATAAAAGTTGGTGTCGAAACAGAGGAACAGAGCACCTGCTCCGCTTAATAAGGCATAACCGATAAGGACTTTTTTTCTTCCGATGCGGTCACCAAAAATACTGACGAACAAATTACCAAGTGCAGCTCCAATTAATCCAACGCTGATAACAATACCGATTTGGGTTTTTGTAAAACCTGCATGAGTTAAAAAGATGGCTAAAAAGACAGCGATTAATCCAATTCCTAAGGAGCGAAGAAATGCAGCAGCATAAATTAAGTAAAGGCTTGATATTTGTTTAAACATTTAAACACCTTTTGTAAAAAGAAAATATATTATATATTAATCAATTAATAAAGATCAATAAATAATAAAATAATAAAAGTAATTAATTTAAAACAAAAAATGACACAGATATTCACGGATTTTTTTATAATCTGTGAATATGTGTGTCATCTGTGACTTAAATTTTTTTTTCTTGAATGTTTTTTGTCCAAAATATAAATTGCCATTTCCATTTTCCAAACAAAGGATATTTTATGCAAAAACGAATTGGATTTTTACTTGCGCTTTTCATGTTTATGAATTGCTGCGCCTATGCGAATTTCAGCTTAGATTGCTTGGAATTGCAAAGCGAATTTCTCTATTTCAAGCCCACGCTTGACCAATCTCATTATGTGATTTCTTCTACCAATAACCGTTTTGGCGGCAATGTTTACCCAGATGGCAGAAGGCACATGAACCATTCCAGATATAGTCCTGGATTCAGAGTGGGCGCTTCCTACAGCCTCTGCTGTGAAAATGCTATAGATGCGCGTTTCACACAATTGCGATCACACCATTCAAACTCTGTTTCAGGGCCATTTTTGTTTGATACCATCGGGTATCCCGGAGATGGCGCACAGTTCCCAGAAGATACGACTTATGAAGGAACAGCAAGAAGCCATAGACACTTTAGATATTATGCAGGAGATTTAAATCTAAGTCGTCTAACATTCAGTTCTTTTTGTCCTGAAAATCTTTCATTCTTTATTGGACTACACTATGCCCACATTAGAGTGAAAGAGCACTTTGACAGCGTAGGTACCGGTATAGATGGCAGTACTGTAACACCCGTTTCTAATCATTTGACAAGACAAACAAAATTCTGGGGAATCGGACCACAATTTGGTATCGATTATCACTATGACTTTACATGTCTCGGGGATGGCTTGCTTTCTTTAACAGCTAATGGAAGAACAGCGCTATTGTGCAGCAATACCCATGCACGTTTCCGTTATGTGACAACGAGAACTGGACCTGTTGGAGTCAATATCCATAATGACTCTTTGTGGAGAGTAACGCCTACAGTTGATGCAAGACTTGGTCTGAGCTATAAGTTTTGTGTCTGCTGTACGGAAGTAAAGGTGGAAGGCGGATATGAATTTATCTGGTACCACCACTGTTTTGATGGGATTACTGGCTTGGACGTAGCCTATGCAGGTGACACTATAGATCTCTATAGCAACCTGAACCTGCATGGACCATACCTGTCCTTGCAAATCGCTTTCTAGAATATGTAGTCAGTAGCCAGTAGACAGAAGCCAGTAGAAAAAAATCATTACTTTTTTCAATCTTAAGGTTATGTACATTTCTTCTACTGTCTACTGGCTACTGACAACCTCAATAAATATGTTAAAAAAATGAAAGCTCTGATTACATTGGCATCACTATTAACATTGACCTCTAGCTTATCTGCAGAGGTTGTTTTCCTGCTTGTACGCCATGGTGAAACGGATTGGAATGCTGCTGGTCGTATCCAAGGACAAACTAATATTCCACTCAATGAAATAGGAAAACAGCAGGCAGAAAAAGCTGCTGAAAAGCTGTTTTGTAACTTTCCAAATATCAACGCAATCTACTCCTCAGACCTGTCTAGAGCCTATGGCACAGCTTCGGCAACAGCCACCAAGTTTCAGCTTCCCATTACTACAAGAACAGCATTGCGCGAAATTAATACGGGTGTTTTGGAAGGGATGACTAAACAAGAAAAAAATGCTGCATTCGGAGACAAATACAAAGAACTGGATGCCAAATATCCAAATCGCAGAGAAAGATGGTCATATACTCCTGTGCCAGGTGAAGAAACTATCAATCAACTGATCACTCGTGTGAAAAATGAGCTCGTAGACATAGCTAAAAGGCATCCTAATCAAACTGTCGCTGTATTTACTCATGGTAAGGTTATTCAATCCTTAATCGCAGACCTCGAAGATTGCGATCTTCTTTCTATTGAAGTTCCTAACACAGCAATCGTTACACTTTCGTATTCTGCTGAAGCCTCTCAAAAGCCTTTCAAAGTGCTGAAGATCGATCATTAAACAAGTAGCCAGTAGTCAGTAGTCAGTAGAAAATTCAGGAACAGGATAATTTTTAATATCGCGAAGCGAACTCCCGAAGGGAGTTATTCATTTGTAGCCCAGGGTTCGCAATGCCCTGAAAGGGCATAGCTAACCCTGGGTATATGTGAAAGAGGTATATGCACCCCCGAAGTGGGGTGCCTCAAAATCAGTAATTGAAGCACCCCACTTCGGGGGTGCGATTTTTATTCTCGATTTGTCCCAGGGTTAACATGCCCTTCGGGCATTTGTGAACCCTGGGCTACAAATGAATAACTCCCTTCGGGAGTTCGCTTCGCGAAGGCATGTATTCTACTGAATACTGTTTACTGTGTACTGTTTACTTTTTCTGTACTGTTTACCTATTAACTATAACCAATTCGTTTATTATCTATTGCAAATAAATTAAAAATTGTTTATGATGTGCCTTTTTTAAAGAAGGTAGTTATGGATTGTTCTGCATTAAGTGAGCGCAACAGGTTTATCGTTTCCGGTTCTGCTGCCGCTGTCGTGACAACAGGCTTAGTTGCTGCGATTCCAAGCATCCTTGTCGCATTGGGCGTAATTAAAGTCTTAGGCCTCATTCTTTCCGCTTCTATTGTTGCGGGAATAATCTCTCAACGATGGGTACAAAAAAAAGTTACTCCCTTACCCCCTCCACCACATGCAAAAAGAGAGTGTGATCCACCTAAACCAATCGATATTCCTGTAAAGCCTATCGAGGTCCCAGCACCGGTAACAAAGAGCAATCCACCGCCACCACGCATCATATTCGATGTGATTGATGCTGAAGTTCCAATGGAAAAGCCAGATTCAAGTAAAGCGGCAATTGATAAAGCTGTGGCTGATGTTGCTTCAGCACTGACAAGAATAGAAGCAGAAGTTCAGGCGAAAAAGGTAAACCAAAATTCTTTACCACCTTCAGATACTGCTGCAAAGCCTGTTTTTGTTGAAAAACTTCCAGATCAAACTCCATCCACATCAGAAAAAACGTCTCCACAAATAGTTGTAAACGCTATTCTTTCTCCAACCAACGCTTTAGATAAAAGAGAACCCCTCCCAGATGGGTCTACAACGGGTCCAGTGGCATTCGCTGCACCAGTTTCAGTGTCTCCAGACAGTATTTTTGAGGAAGTCACTGATAGTGATATGGATGGAGATCCAGATGTAATTTCAAAAGAGGAAATTGAACCTTCTCCTCCTCCGCCACCACCTCCATTAAAAGTGGTCTCTCCTGTAAATAAGAGCGATGAAATAGACCGCAAACATAGAGATGCAAACAAGATGACGTTTGAAGGATGGATGAAGGATTTTAGTGCCACATCTCCACGCTTTAAATCTTTCAAAGAGAGTTTATTTACCGTGCATGGCCTTGCGATTACTGCGTTCATGCCTCAGATAGAAGCTTATTTCTCTTCAAAATTTGCCAAGTATGAGGATGCTGTGGCGTGTAATGATGGCGGCTATGTGCTCTATACCAACAACATCACAGCTAAGGTTTTACCTCTATTGAATTCCTTGGAACCAAACAAGAAAGAAGAAAATAGTTTTTCTCCTTCACTGAAGGAAGACTCTGACATTGTCCTGGTAGACTTAGATGCTGTTAAATTAACCGCATCGATGAAGAAAGATGCAACCATCCGTTTTTGTAAGGAACGTGAAACCGGTATTGTGGCATTCACCAATTTTTTCTTCAGAGTCATTTCTCAATATGCCATAATTAAAGTCGATGCCACTCTGGGCTTTAAACAGGTGCAATTTAATCCAAAAACAAGAGTCGTGACTGTGATTCCCAATATCGATGCAGAAACGCTTGTTTCGATAGTCCATACGGAGCGCACCCACGTTCAAGCTGTATTGAAGCCTGGATGTTCTTTTGAGTATCGTAAAGATGGCGATAACAATATTTTGACGACGAATAATTTGTTTCTGCAAGTAAAAACCAAGCTGATATATGGTGAAGATCCATTGAGTGCGGAAGAGATAGAAGCTAATCGCAAGAAGGGCGATGACACAACTACAAAGCCTAAAGAATTAGAGCTTGACGATTCCTTTGCGGCGAAGGAAGTACGGATAAATTTTGCAACAGATGAGGTTTCTTTTACACGTGGTGGCGTGGAGTCTAAAGGCGGATCTACATGGTCTTATGCTGATATAAAGGCTTCTACTGCTGCATTGGCTAAAGAAGCGCTTGTTGTGTTTGCTGCAAATGCTATGCGATTGCATCCGGCAATGCCTAAATTTCTGAGTTTCAATGGGACTGCAAGCACATTTACCCTCAAAGTAAAATAAAAAAGACGAAACCTATAACACTCCAATCTTTATTCCGACTTCTGGATTCTTCTTTAATTAATTATCTTGTTTTTTTAATAAAAATTATACTAAAATTATTGTAATTTTTATTAACGGATTGTTATGCCTTGTTATCCTTTAAGTGATAAATGCCGCTTTTTTATTCCTGGAACAACAGGAGCTGTTTTAGCCACATCTGCATTTATTGCCATGCCTAACCTTCTCTTAGCGATAGGCATCATCAAAGCAGTGGGTATTATCCTCGCTAGCTTCATGATTGCTGGCCAGTTAGGCAAATGCTGTTTCCCTAAAAAAGCTGTTTTCATAGCGCCTTCACAACAACTCATTGAAACTAAACCTGAAGTTGGCTTTCTACAGCTGATTGCGCAGGTTGACACTCCCTGCCAAAGTATCCCCACATTATCGCCTGAGAATCCATTTGGTAACATTAAACGCTCTTCAGTCAGGATAAAACGCATATCTAGAATACCTTCAGCTATTAAGTTGCCTCCATCTCCAAGGAGAGCACCACCTCGTCCTTCAATAACAAATACCAATATCTTCGAACCTCCTCAACCAGTCATTGAAAACTCATCGCGCCCGCCTCCGTTAACTGGTTCAGATTCAAGCTCTGCTCCTTCAACACTCTCATCTCCAAAAACAGACCAAATGTCTTTGCTTATAGGAGCACCTACAGAGCTCACAGGCCCTTCTGAGCCTATTCCGGCAGCATTCACTCCTGTAACGGAGATTCCAGTTCTCAGTGCCGGATCTCCTACAGGAAAAAAACGATTTAGTGCCGTGTTGCCGTCTACTACTGAACCCTCTGTAACGCCTTCTGGAATAGTTATTCCTGTTGTGGATACTGCTTCAGCAGTTCCAGCAGTGTTTTCACGTAATACCACTCCAACGGCAAGTGCATTTTCAGATGACGATGACACGCATTCTATCATAGAGTCAGTAGATGGCGATAAATCAGCCATCGATTTTGACGATCCAAAAATTGAAGCTGATGCAAAAGAAAAAAATACGACGCCGTTAAACTTGAACCAATCGATTAGAGCTTTGTGGAAAGAAAATGGAAACGCGAATTTTATGATTTTTACTCTGACGTTTCTGGATCACCATTGGGGGGCATTAAAAGACTACTGGTGGTACTTTGACGATAGATTTTTAGTGCTTTCCAAAATGTTAAAAGATGCCAGAACCGAACTGGCAAAAAAAGAAGATGCAAGTCTGAAAATCACAGATGCAGAAAAAAGTGCGAAGGATCTAAAGAAGAAAGAGAATGAGCGTTTTGTAGCGCTCTTGGAAAGCAGCTTGAGAATTACGTTAGCAACGATAAACTCGTTTGAAGAAATAGCCGGAGGGCGATTTAGAACACGAACTCAGAAGGATTCAGAGATTCCGTTGTTTGGATGGCCGCGCCTTGGAGTATACCTGCTCATTAAGAAAAACGGTGAAATAGGCTTTGAATCTAATGCTGCAACAAAAGATAAAGCGGCAAAGCACTACGTTAAAACCAAAGATATCTTTCTGAAAATCGTTTCTACAGTGCCCGAATGCCCGATGGATATTTCTATTCCACTTGAGGAGATTAACTACATTCCACAAACAAAAACGTTTCAGTTTTTGCCAGGAAAAACTGCAGAGCCTGACGCTAAGGAAAAGGCTGACGTTAAAATTACACCAATATTCCGACAAGGAGCTCTGATTCAATTGTCGGAGCGCGATGATATTTACTATCTTTCTATGAAGAATTTCCATGTCCATATCAAACGGAAGGGATTAGTTAGTCTGGATGATATTTTAACTCTGCATCAGATCAACTTTAGCAGAAAGCAGATTGTAGTAAAGCGAGGAAAACTTGATGGTTGGTTTAGAGAAAAAGCTGCAACCGCTGTTGCAAACGCAGTCTGTGGTGTTACTAGTGGTTTAAGCTGCGATTCAGCAGGCGAAATTTTTACTTATACTTTCCCTGTGAAAAAATAAAGTATGAAGTATGAAAATTAGGAAATCTGAAATCTGAAAGACGTTGTTGCACAAATCATAAGATAAGTCACAAATCATTTCCGTAAATTCTAAATTTATCGCAAAGACGCAAAGAATGCGCAAAGGCGCAAAGTCAAAAGAAAGAAATTTCAAAATACTCTAAATTCTCTACAAGTAATCTTTTTTACATTGATCTTCTTCGCGTCTTTGCGTGTCTTTGCGCCTTTGCGATAAATTTAGAGTTAACAAAAATAGCTTGAGGCCAACGCCTTTCATATTTCAGATTTTATAGTTTATTTCTCTGTGGCAAAACCTGCTGTGGGATAGGTCTGGGACCACATTGGCAATTGACTCCGCATGGGCAATCAGGTCCACAGCAACACTTTTGTGGAGAACATTGGCATCCTTTTGCAGTAGCACATCCACAATTATTGCCTTGCTGTGTGCAGTGACAATCACGGCATTGACATTGTGAAGGCGGTTCTGCTGTCACAAATGTCCAAGTCATCATCATTAAAGATAAGAATATCAGTATATTTTTCATGCATTTCCTTTTTTTCATTACAACAGAAAAAACTTTCAAATTTCTACTGTGTACTGTTTACTGTATACTGTTTACTCTTTCAAGTAATTGTTTTCCTTTCTTTTTTCATAGCGCATTGTTAATCTTATTCTTTATGGCTTTAGGGGATTGATGATGGAACTGGATACTTGTCCTGTATCAGGAGAAACTCCTGAAGAAGAACGCTTAAATTATCTCACCCATTTTTTTGGACTGATTCTTTGTCTGGTCGGCTGTCCTTGGCTTCTGTTTTATGCGATCAAAACTGGCAGCATGATGAATATCATGAGTTGCATTCTCTATTCGATTACGCTGATTACGATGTATCTGATTTCCACGTATTATCATGCCTGTCAAAAGACAGATCGCAAAAAACTTTTGCGGATGATCGATCACATTTGCATCTACCTATTGATTGCAGGATCTTACACGCCTTTTGCTTTAGGGCTACTGTATGCACATAATGGAGTTTTGCTCTTAGCAGCAGTGTGGTGTATGGCGATTGTTGGAATTATCCTTAAAATAGTCGCGTTCAATCGTTTTCGCATGATTTCCCTCCTGTTGTATCTGTTGATGGGATGGCTTGTCATTGTGAATATGCACACCTTGCAGATGCTGGCATCAGCTGAAACACTGTTTTGGCTGGTGGCTGGAGGCATTATTTACACCGCAGGAACAATATTCTATGTTTGGGAACAAGCTCCATACAACCATGCTGTATGGCATTTGTTTGTTTTAGGCGGCAGCCTCAGCCACTATTTCTCAATTCTCTACCTCTTCGCCTAAAAAAATCTGAAATCTGAAAGACGTTGTTGCACAAATAATTTTGTATTGCTTATGTTGGCCTCAAGCTATTTTTGTTACCTCTGAATTTATCGCAAAGGCGCAAAGGTACGCAAAGACGCAAAGAAGAACAAAGTAAAAAAGATTACTTGTAGAGAATTTAGAGTATTTTGAAATTGTCTTTCTTTTGACTTTAATTTTATTTCTTTGCGCCTTTGCGAATTCTTTGCGTCTTTGCGATAAATTTAGAGTTTTCGGAAATAACTTGTGGCTTATCTAATGATTTATGCAACAACGCCAATCTGAAATATGAAATCTGAAAAAAAACAAACGCTTCGCGAAAAAAAACATTAATATATTTCAGATTTCAGATTTTTTGTAAGGCGAGGAAGTGGAGTAGCGGATTGGGAAAGAATGACAATCCGAGCATAAGGACTAACGAAAATGATCCTACAAGTAGGGCTGAGCGGGAATAAACTAAACTCAATGGTTTGTCACTGGCTTCTGAAAGCATAATTCCGACTATTCTTAAATAGTAAAATGCAGAAAGAATAGTTGTGAGCAATCCCACAATGACTAAACCGTAGTATCCAGTATCAAACGCTGCTTTGAAAATATAAAATTTAGCAAAGAATCCTATTGTCGGAGGCATCCCTGCCAATGTCAAAAGGCATAACGTGAACAGGAAGGCCAATCCTGGAGCCCTCCTGAACAGTCCATATAAGTCATCGAACACGACTCCTTCGCTCTTCTTATCCAAATACGCCAGCACAGCAAAGCTACCTAATGTGGCCAACGCATAAACGACGAGGTAGAATAGAAGAGCATTAAGCGCTTCAGGAGTCCCAGCAATAATCGGTATTAATAAAAATCCTGCGTGAGAAATTCCTGAATACGCAAAAAAGCGACGCAACTGTGTTTGTCGCAACGCCACAAAATTCGCATAGATTAAAGTGATATATGCCAGGATAGTCACACATTCATTCCATAACGGATTAAATTGTGGAAGAGCAGTAAAAAAAACACGAATAAAAGCTGCAATGGCTCCGGCTTTCGTTCCCACAGCCATAAATGCTGTGACGGGTGTGGGGGCTCCGTCATACACGTCTGGAGCCCACACGTGAAATGGCACAATGGCTGCCTCAAACGCAAGCGCTAATGTGACAAAGCCAATGCCGCTGAGAAATAAGATCTGATCGGCGTTGTTTGAAAGGGCTTTGTATGCAGGAAGCAGCTTATCAAAGCGCGTGGTGCCTGTGGCGCCATAAATGAGTGCAATGCCATAAAGAAGAAAAGCGGCTGCAAGTGATCCTAGAAAGAAGTATTTGATGGCGGATTCGCTAGAAAATTTCCAATGCTTCATATATCCACAAAGCACATACAGCGAAATAGATAATGTTTCTATTCCTAAAAAGAGCGTTAAGAAATCCTGAGCATCGGCAATTAAGAGCAATCCAAAAACAGCGGAGATAAGTAGAAAGTAGTACTCTCCGCGAGATGTGTCGAACGTTTTAAAAAACGGAGAAGAGAGCAGTACCGAACAGATGCCAATGAAGAGAAAAAGCAGTGAAAGAAAATGGGAAAGGGCATCAAATTTTATCCATGGCGTAAGCAAAGCATTGCTGCTGCTGGGAGAGTACATGACGGCAAATATGGTTCCTAGAAGTGTTGTCAGCGTGATATAGAAGGAGATTTTTTTTGATGCTGCCGCAAAAAACGCTTCCACAATAAGCACAAGCAAACCACCGCCTAACAACGTCAACAGCGGCGCCAACGATAGCATGTCAATGTATGAGAGCGGTATGTACATAAGTATGTTTCCTTAGTGCAATTTCGTCAACAAGTTCGGTCATATTATTCCTAAGCTACGCGAAGCGAACTCCCGAAGGGAGTTATTCAATTGTAGCCCAGGGTTCGCAATGCCCTGAAAGGGCATAGCTAACCCTGGGAAAGAACGTTAGAAATATGTACCCCCGAAGGGGGTACTTCAATAACAGATGCCATTGAAGCACCCCGCTTCGGGGGTGCATATTGTCTTTGCTGCAACCCCAGGGTTAACATGCCCTACGGGCATTTGTGAACCCTGGGCTACAATTGAATAACTCCCTTCGGGAGTTCGCTTCGCGCTACCAAAAACTGCCCTGAGTCAACGTTAACAGCGGTTCAGGGTAGATTCCGATCCAGAGAATCAAAAATACCAACGGCGATGCAATCAAAAATTCTTTCAGTCGAATGTCGCCCACACTATTGTTAAAAGGGATCGGCTCTTCAAAATACACTTTTTGCATCCACTTTAACATGTACATGACGGATAGCACTACAGTTGTTGTCAAAACCACTGCCCACAATGCATTTATTTTAAATAATCCAAACAAGATTAAAAGTTCTCCAATAAAACTGTTTGTCCCAGGTAAGGCTACAGAAGACAACACAAAAAACAGTGTTAACCAACACAACTTTGGTAACGTCTTTGCCACGCCTTTATATTGTCCAATTAATGTCGTACCAATGCGCCTATCTAGCCATCCTGCAACGAGGAACAGTGCGGTAATTGTTATACCGTGATTGATGGCCTGCAATATAGCTCCAGATTGTGCTGCCGCATTCCAAACAAAAACTCCTGCAAGAATGAAATTCACATGCGAAAAACTGGAATAGGCGATCAGACGCTTGTAATCATTTTGCATCCAGGCCGCAAAGCCTCCATAGAAGACTCCTGTGATGGCAAGAGCTGTCATCCATGGACTCCAATGGATCATCTCGTTAAGAAAAATTCCATTTCCGATGCGAAGGAATCCAAAGATACCCGCTTTCGAAAGAAGCGCAGATAATAAAATTGTTCCCGATGTCGATGCTTGATAATAGGTGTCTGGCAGCCAAGCGTGAAAGGGGAAAAGCGGAGTCTTCACTGCAAACGCTAAAAAGAAAATCAAAAAAAACCATGGGGTATAAGCAGATTTAGTTGCTGATCCTGCTAGTTCATTGATGTTAAATGTTCCTGCTGTCAAGTAGACAGCAAGGACTGCAGCTACCATTAATGAGGATCCTGCAATCATATAGATCAAAAATTTAAAGGCTGCAGATTCGCGTTTTGGTCCGCCCCACAATGTGATAATGAAATATAAAGGAAGAAGCATTGCCTCCCAAAAGAAAGCAAAGAAAGCAAGATCGCGAGAGGTGAAAAATCCAAAGAGTAACCCTTCAAGTAAGAAAACAAGGCTATAGAATGCTTGTGGATAGGAAATATCTTTTGGCGTACTGATGATAACAATAGGAATGATGACAGCTGTTAAATAGAGAAATAGCAGAGCAAGTGAGTCGATACCCAGAGAAAATTGGATGGAAAGCACAGGAAACCAGGAGTACTGTACAGCTGTGCCGATCCATTGGTTATTCCAGAAAAGCAAAGCAGCAAGCGGAATCAAACTCAGTGCAAAAGATGCCTTCTTAACATACTGTTGGGGCACTATCAGTGCTATGATGCACAACGCAAAAGGTATAAAAAACAATATCAGCACGCTATAACTCCATCATTAGAATGTAGCCAGTAGCCAGTAGTCAGTAGAAAAGAAATCTGAAATCTGAAATATGAAATCTGAAAGACAGACACATATAGATAAACTTTGCATTTTTTCAGCTTTCATATTTCAGATTTCTTTTCTACTGGCTACTGGCTACACTCTTTTTATGATAAAATAAAAAACTAAAAATACTGATCCTAGCACTATCCAGGACACATAGGAACGGATTTCTCCACTTTGCACGCGTTGCAAAAAATGCGAGACAATTTGCGTTTCATGTGTCGTCACGCGGATCGACTTCTCAAAAACTTTTGGCTCTAAAATTTCCGTAATGAATCTTCCTAACTCACGCAATGGAATCACTGTCATGCGTGTGTAAATTTGATCGAGGTAAAATCCATTTTTTAAGAGCTCAATTGGCTTATACAGTTTGTCGGCATATTTTCGATAGAGCCAAATGGCCACAACGATACCTGATAAAGCTCCAAAGAAAGCGATCCATGTCTCTGGCGCCAAAAATATGTTTCCATAGGGTTTTGCAACAGAGATATCGACCTCATCCAAAAAATCTTCAAGGGGAGCTTTGCGATTAAATTCAAAGCCTAAAAAACCTCCAGCAATAGTAAGTAATGCCAACAATGAAACAGGGATTAACATCACTTTAGGCGCTTCGTGAACACCACTAACATCATGATGTAACTTCCCTGAAAAAGTCAGCAAGTAGGCTCGCATTAAGTAAAATGCTGTGATGATAGAAGTGGCTAATCCGACATAAAAAAGAATGTCATGCCCTGTTGCATATTCCTGTTCCAAAATCAAATCCTTACTGAAAAATGCAGCAAAAGGAGGAATACCTGATAGCGCCAATGTTCCAATTAAAAATAGCCAATGCGTCTTTGTGAAGATGGTTTTAAGGCCTCCCATCTTTCTCATTTCTGTCACTCCATGCATCATATGAACAACATTGCCTGCGGAAAGAAATAAAAGCGCTTTGATGAAGGCGTGTGTTGTTAAATGAAACATTGCGGCATAGAAAGCTCCGACACCACAAGCTAAGAACATTAATCCAAGCTGGCTGACTGTAGAGTAGGCTAGAACGCGTTTTAAATCTGTTTGGCCGATTGCAGATAATGCCGCATACAACGATGTCACTCCACCGACAATGCCAACGATTGATAATGTGACAGGTGCCATCATAAAGATCTCATGCATTCTTACAACGAGGTAAACTCCAGCTGTCACCATCGTAGCGGCGTGGATCAATGCAGAAACAGGCGTTGGACCTTCCATCGCATCAGGAAGCCATATGTGCAGCGGCAGTTGTGCAGATTTGCCTACGGCTCCGATAAAAAACAGGAAAGTCAATAGAGCGATAATCGGAGCCCCCACAGGGTATTGTTGAGCCACTTTTTGCGATATTGTGGCAACGTCACTAGTGCCGAAGAGATAGAAGGTCAGCAAGAGGCCAACAAGAAATCCAGCATCACCGATACGGTTTACCACAAAGGCTTTTGTTGCAGCTTTTGCAGCAGAAGGCTTTTCATACCAGTAGCCGATGAGTAAATAGGAGGCAAGACCAACGCCTTCCCAACCAACAAAAAGCAGGAGAAGTTCGCTTGCAAGCACCAAAATCAGCATGGCAAAGATAAAGAAATTCAAGCAGGCAAAGTAGCGTGCATAATCCTTTTCATGATCGATGTAGCCTATGGAATACACGTGGATGAGGAATCCCACTCCGGTGATGATGAGTGTCATCGTTAAAGAAAGAGGATCTAATGTAAAAGCGACATTAGCATTGATTTCAGCGAAAGGGATCCACTGAAATAGCTGAAGGTGTACAGGATTTAAGTTATTCATGACATAAAAGAGAGTCAAGCTTGCAAATGAGCAGAACGAAATGAAAATGGATGAGCAGGCGATCCATGCAACTGGATTTCTGTGCAATTTTTCGGCAAAGGCGGTGATCGTTAAAAAGGTGACGAGAGGGATGAACAAGCCAATAAGAAAAATTGCAAACATGTTATCCCTTTAACTCATTGTATTGATCAATGTCAACAACCTGCTTTGTGCGGAAAAGGTTGATGACGATAGCTAATCCGACAGCAGCTTCAGAGGCTGCTACAACGAGAACAAAAAACACCCAGACCAGTCCTGTCTGATTTCCCCAATGGTTTGCAAAGCCGACAAAAAGTAAATTTGATGAGTTCAACAGCAACTCAATCGACAAAAAGAATATCAACGCATTGCGTCGTGACAATACGCCCAAAATGCCAATGGCAAACATTGCCGCGCTCATGAGTATGACTAAGCTTATATCCATAAATCCTTACGTGTATCCTAAATAACTTTCCGAACCCCACAAAACATTATTCATTCGTGAACGTGAACGTGCCCGTAAACGTGCCCGGATTTATACTTATCTAAATTAACGTTTAAAATCCGGGCACGGGAACGGGCACGTTCACGTTCACGAATTAGCACACGGGTAGTTAATCACTTTCTCGGTTCGGAACGCTTTCTAAGTTACTTTTGCGACCTATATAAAGCGCTCCTACTAGCGCAATCAGAAAGAGCAAAATTACCGCTTCAAAGGGAAAAAAGAAATCGATGTACAATGTTTTTCCAAGTGCTTCCGCTGTGCCAAAATCATTCGGAAGTGCGTTTGAAGCAGGCTTCAACCACTCTGACACAAAGACCAGAACCGCGAACAAACTCAAAAATGCTGTGCCAGCCATAATCAATAAAGTGGGAGAACACTGCGATTTGTACAAACCGATCTGCTCATGCACATCCTGAAACAGGATAATCACAAACATAAAAATCACTAAAATGGCTCCGGCATAAACCAAAATTTGCATCACAGCAATAAACTGAGCGGATAATTGCAAAAAGATTGTCGCTAATGTCATCAGCGTTAATAGAAAATATAAACTGGAATGAATCGGTTTTCTCGATAGGACAACTCCTAAAGAAGAAAACATGAGAACCAGAAATAATATCCATTGTCCTATTAAGGTGATGTTCATAAATTCCTTCTGTATGTCCTAATTACCTTTCCGAACCCCACAAAACATTATTCATCGTGAACGAGCCAGCATACTATTACCCATAAGTCCATTCGTGAACGTGAACGTGTCCGTTCCCGTGCCCGGATTTTTTTACTTATTAAAAGTTTTCTAGTTCGGAATTCTTAACTAAATCAACGTTTAAAATCCGGGTACGGGCAGGGGCACGTTCACGTTCACGAATTTTAGCTTAATACCAACATTTTCTCAGTTTCGGACGTTGTCTGTGCAACGTACTTATATCTCTCTTTTGGGATCCCTCCCGGAATCACCTGGATTTTTTTCTGTCAGGATATCTTTAGTGTAAATCAGAGATTCTCTTGTGTATCCAGAAATTTCGAATTCGTTGCTCAGAATGATTGCTCCGGTTGGACAGGCCTCTTCACACATGCCACAGTAGATACAGCGCAACATATTAATCTGAAAGTCACTTGCATAACGCTCACCATGCGAATGGACATCTCCAGGCATATTCTCAGCAGGTTTCACATAGATTGCCTGTGGAGGACACACGATGGCGCATAACTCACAACCGACACAACGTTCATAGCCATCTTCCCATTTGGTCAAATAGTGTCTTCCGCGTGATCTAGAAGGCAATTCTCTTTTCTCTTCAGGATATTTCAATGTCGCAGGACGCTTGAAGGCGTGTTTTAAAACAATAAATAGCCCTCTTAACAATGTGAAAACTTGATATGCCTGTTGCTTAATAGATAGTTTTTTCATTGTCTCACCAAAATAAAATAGGAAGTCACGAGAAAATTTAGCGTGGCAAGTGGGAGTAGAAATTTCCAACTAAAACTCATGAGTTGGTCATAGCGAAACCGCGGAAGTGTTGCACGCACCCACATAAACACAAACACAAAAAATGCCACCTTAAGCACAAACCACAAAATAGGAATATCCCAAGGTCCTAGCCAGCCTCCAAGAAATAGTGTCACGGCGATCGATGATACAGCTAAGATGTTCACGTACTCTGCTAGAAAAAACATCGCAAATTTCATTCCGCCGTATTCTGTGTGATAGCCAGCAGTGAGCTCTTGTTCTGCTTCAGGGAGGTCGAATGGAGCACGATTCGTTTCTGCAAAAGCAGTGATGAAATAGATGAGAAATCCAATCGGATTTGTCCATATAAACCAGTGTTCTCGCTGTGCTTCGACAATATCGGATAGGCGTAATGTTCCTGCGGCAAGAACAACTGTCAGCAAAGAAATACCCATCGGGATTTCATAGCTTATCATCTGCGCTGTTCCACGAAGGCCTCCCAAAAGAGAGTAACGATTGTTCGATGACCAACCCGCAAGGACGACTCCATACACGGCTAGAGAAGAGAAAGCGAGAAGGAAAACAATACCTGAATTGATATCGGCTATCTTAAGGTCGATAGTATGTCCAAAAAGAGTGATCTGTTCTCCGAAAGGAATCAAGACGAAGGCGAATAGTGCGGTAAATAAGGAGATGCTTGGCGCCAACCAGAAGATGAATGTGTCGACATTAATGGGTTGGAAACTTTCTTTAGTTAGCAGTTTAATCCCATCAGCAATAGGTTGTAGAAGGCCTAAAGGTCCAACCCGGTTTGGTCCATAGCGCAGCTGCAAGCGTGCCATGACAACGCGTTCCAAAAAGGTCATATAGGCTGCAGCACCCATGAGAATGGCAACAAGAACCAAACCTTTAATTAGAGTTTCCATTTTATTCCTTTTCTTAGCACTGAAAAAGGGGTCAGACGTGGAATCGTGGAAGTCGAATCGTAAACATTTTATATTGAGTCAACTTTCGACTTCCACGATTCCACGTCTGACCCCTTTTTTTACCTTGTTTGAATAACCTCTATTGACATACCGTTGTAAAGTTGCATGCCGAACTCCTGCACAGGCAGTTCTGCAAACCCCAACGGCAAAACAATTGTGTTTTCTGCAACGCCTTCATCAAACTTTATTAAGGCTACAATGGTGTTTCCATTGGCACTTAAATTCACTTTTGAACCATCTTTAATGTTTCGTTTATTGCCTTCATTAGGATGTATTCTTGCTTTCGGTTCTTTTGAAAGCTGAATCAATTTCGGGTCGTGCTTCATGCGCACACCATGATCAAAAAGCACTTTTGAAAATGTGGCTAACAAACCGTTGGAAGTTGGTACAGTTTTTGAATTTATGGTTTTCGATTGTGTGTCAGGCTGAATTTTTATTACTGAATTGGGTGTTAATGCTTCCAGAAAATGTTGATCAAAATAAAGGTGGCTTCCTAATTTTTGTGTGAGCAATGTAAAAATTTCCCCATCGCTATAAAGATTTTCTGGGATCATCTTACCTGGCAGTAATCTTTGTACTCGTCCTTCCACATTTATAAAACTGCCGGCTTTTTCAGTAAAAGAAAGCGCTGGCAGCACAATATCTGCCTTACTTGCTGTTTCTGTCAGGAAAAGATCCTGAACAACCAAACATTTGGTGTTTCGACGAACTTGTTCCCAGATTTTGGAAGGATATTTCACTGCAGGGTTAGCTCCAACAACATAAAGAAAATCCCAACTATCTTGAGCTGCTTTTTCTAGAATTTGAATCGCATTCATTCCTGGATTATCAATTTTTTGATTTAACGGTCCTCGATCAGGCTGCATGCCTCCCAGGAGTGCTCCAAAACTATTTCCCGAACCTTCCATTACATTTAAGCTAACGTTTGATTTAGCGCACAAAGTGGCGATTTTAGATAAAATCTCTGCACGATTAGGCATGTTCAGATATTGTCTACCAACAAAAACTGCGCCTTTTCCTTTGCCAGCAAGTGTTGATAACAGTTTGGCGCACTGATCGAGAATTTCTAATTCCTTTCCCGGAGTGTGAACGACATTATCATTTAAATGACGCGCTATTTCTGTAGCGAAATGTCCGTAATAAAATGCCTTTCCACCACAGTTGAGGCTCTGTTTCAAGCGAAGCCAAATCACAGGAAATTCTTCTGTCAGATCAAGCCCAAGTAGAATGGCAAAGGATAACGCTTCACATTCTCCGATGGATTGTTGCATTCCTAATGGAATATTATCAGTTTGAACTGACATTCCCACACGATTGTCGACATGGTTGACTCCGCAAATATCGCGCATTAATTTTTGCAAAAGATAATTCTCTTCAACAGTCAGAGGATTGCCACCTAATGCTGCTAACTTGCCATTGGGTTTAGCCTCTTGAATGTTTTTTGCAATGAGAGATATAGCTTCTTCCCAGCTGCTTTCTTGTAAGGAGCCATTTTTTCTGATTAAGGGATTCAGCAAGCGGTCTTGATGATAGGTAAATTCATAACCGAACCATCCTTTGTCGCACATCCACACATCATTGACAGCACGATTTTCTTTCGAACGTGTCCTCATGATTTCTCCATCGCGAGAATCGAGTATCATGCTGCAACCTACCGGACACAGTGTGCAAGTTGTATCTGTTGGTTCGTTATCCCAAGGGCGTGCTCTGAAACGATAAACTTGGCTTGTCAATGCACCTACAGGGCATATCATGATCGTATTGCCGATGAATTTGGATTCGACCGTTTCATCATTTTGCGTTCCGACAACTGTTTTAAAACCACGCTCAACAAATTCAAGAGCATTATCTCCGGCAACAAGATCTCCGAAACGTGTGCAGCGTGCACAGATGATGCAGCGTTCTCTATCCAGCATGAGAACGGGACTCATCGGAAGTGGTTTTGTAAAATGGCGTTTTTCTTCGAAAAATCGGCTTTCGCCGGGTCCATGAGCAAACGCATGTTCTTGCAGAGGGCATTCTCCGCCACGATCGCATATCGGACAATCTAAAGGATGATTGAGAAGAAGGAATTCCAAAATGTCTTTTCTTCCTTCGGCAGCAATTTGGCTTTGAGTTTTGACAACCATGCCTTCGGTGGCAACAAGAGTGCATGATGTTTGCAGGCGAGGCATTTTTTCCACTTCGACTAAACACACGCGGCAGGCTCCGAATGGAGGCATGCGGTCCATGTAACAAAATATGGGCAGCTCCAAGCCTAGCTGTCGAGCAGCTTGATACACGGTTGTGCCTTCCGCTACCGTTACATTCAATCCATCAATGGTTAAGTTGATCATAATTATTTACCGTGTATTAGAATTTAGGGTTCCGATCCCTACAATTCATTACTATCGTGCCCGTGCCCGTGCCCGTGAGCGTGCCCGAATGCAAACCTACTTTTCTGTAACTACTCTTTTATCATTGTTCGATTACTTTTTTTTACAATCTATTGCATCGGGCACGGGCACGCACACGGGCACGGGCACGATGGTTAATCACTTTTTCGGTTCGGAAAGCTCTGTAAGTGATGGCTCCAGTCCTCTTACAAACTGATACGGATAAGCCATTTTCATTTTGGGCTTTTTATCCGCATCAGGATTACGTTTTATATAATCTTCAAACTCATTTCTAAATTCTTTTAGGGCGCTGGTGATCGGAGGGGCAGCTCCGATAGCTAACGCACAAAAAGCTGTGTCAGCCATGCTTGTGCACACATCATCAATCGTGTCTAAGTCGGAATAAGTTCCTTTTCCAGCTTCAATCCGTTGCAGCACTTGCACCATCCAACGAGTGCCCTCACGACACGGTGTGCACTTACCACAAGACTCATTTTGATAAAATTGCATCAACCGATGTGCCACTTTCACCATGTCGGCAGTATCATCCATCACAATGATCGATGCAGTACCTAAAGCGGTTTTGTGCTGCATTAACGTTTCAAAATCCATCGAAATGTCAATATCTCTTGCTGTCAGTAAACTGCATGAAGATCCACCGGGATAACACGCCTTAAATTTTCGTCCCGGCAACATGCCTCCTGCCGCATCTAAAACCTCTTTCAAAGAAACCCCAAGAGGAAATTCGTAACATCCCGGTTTTTGTACTTGTCCACTCACTTGAAAAATTTTTGTGCCTGTGTTTTTTGGTTTGCCAATCTTCTGATACCACTCAACACCGTTGTTTACGATGTGCACCACATTGCATAACGTTTCAACGTTATTAATCACTGTCGGTTTGCCATATAATCCAGCAACCGCTGGAAAAGGTGGTTTCAACCTAGGTGTCGCTCGGAATCCTTCCAAAGAGTTCAATTGTGCCGTTTCTTCTCCGGCAATGTACGCGCCAGCTCCAGGATGTACAATGATCTCTAACGAAAAATCAGAATTGAACAATTTTTTTCCTAAATATCCCTTCTTCTTTGCTTCCTTAACGGCATTTCTTAATTTTTCAATGCCCTCATAAAATTCACCTCTGCAATAAATAAATGCCAATTTGACTCCGATCGCGTAACTGGATAAAATAATCCCTTCAATCAACTGGTGCGGATCTTTTTCGATCAACAAACGATCCTTAAACGTGCCAGGCTCACTTTCATCGGCATTGCATACCAAATACTTTGGTTGCAAATCTTTCGGTACGAATCCCCATTTCATTCCTGTATAAAATCCAGCACCCCCGCGTCCGCGCAGTCCTGATTGCTTCACCATATCTACGAGTTGTTCTGGAGCAATATTGGGGATTGCTTTTCTGATTGCTTTGTAACCACCGTTGTGCTCATACGTTTCAATTTTCCACTGTTCCGGATCGTCGGTATGTGCCATTAATACACGCATTTCAGGCATACTCTGTCTCCTTTTTTATCGGAGAAGGATGTCCCGGACTATTTTTCGCTTCAGTCAAAATGCGATCGATTTCATTTTCTTTGACTGGGCCAACAACGCGATCATCAACAATCATCATCGGAGCTCTATCACAAGCGGCAAGGCACTCTGAAGCGATGACCGTAAATTCTCCGTCTGCTGTTGTTGCGCCTGGAGCAATATTTAATCGTTGGCAAAGCGTTTTCATCACACCATCAGATCCGCGCAACATGCAGGAAGCGTTCTTACACACGTGTATCAAATGCTTACCGACTGGTTCTTCAAAAAACATGTCATAAAATGTCACAACCGCATAAACCTCGTTAGGATCTAACTCAAAAAGCTCTGCAACATCATCTTGCGCTTCTTTTGGCAAATACCCAACTTCTGCTTGTGCTATGTGCAAAGCAGGAATCAATGCTGATCGTCTTTCGGGATAGAC
>Ga0206902_10065_pt1 | contig 29133 bp, 29 predicted proteins | sample Alteio_BWOrgHeat_44_FD_153242 | JGI IMG/M metagenome (GOLD analysis project Ga0206902, IMG submission 153242) | Enriched cells from forest soil in Barre Woods Harvard Forest LTER site, Petersham, Massachusetts, United States -... | ecosystem: Environmental > Terrestrial > Soil > Temperate forest >... | reverse complement strand
TGCTGTCCGGCATGACAAATTATAATCGAGATTTGTGCTTGGAAGAAAGTATCAATTGTTAAGTGTTATTCTGTTTCTAACCAAGGATTATATCCGCTCCTTCTCTTGTTCTTTTTTGTCTTGATACAAAAAAGTACCAAAAAAGATCAAGGAAAAAAAATGCTTCCACCCACTTCCCTCTACACCCTCGCTTTTTTTCCAACCCAGCGCTCTTAGAACTTCGGATTGAAATATGAGTGGTGGAACCAGCGACTAAGGACTAACTACTAAGGACTATTGACTATTAATAATTAACTTTATCTATCATCAAATGTTGAATTTATGAATTACAAAAGAAAAACTGCTTGTCTGCTTGTTTTGGCTGGTGTTTTAATGTTGTCTTCGTTTCGCACTGTGGACTCTCCCGGCAAAAAGGAGGTGATGGTGGCCTCCTGGGAACGTGCCAAAGCCTACACTAAAGAATACCTTGATGCTGCTACCGAAGAGGTGTATAGTTTTAAGCCTACTCCCGAGATGAGAAGCTTTGCCGAGCAAATGCATCACCTCGCCGTGGACAACTACAAGATACCCAATGCGGCTGTGGCTGGCATAATGACTCCGGCAAACTATAAGGATATTGAAAAGGAGTCGCTAAAAACTAAAGCCGAAGTGACTGCTGCCGTAATGGAGAGTTATGATTTTGCTATCACCACGATTAAAAGTCTGGATGAAGCCAAGCTGAATAACATAGTGAAGATGTTTAACAAATGGGATACGACTGTGGAAGATGGCCTCGATAAAGCTTTTGAACATCAGACGCATCATCGTGGTCAGACTACAGTTTATTTGAGGTTAAAAGGAATAAAGCCTCCGAATGAGAAGTTGTTTTAGGCGATGGGAATTAGGGCTTACGGTTGGGGCTAGGAATTGAGGAATAGTTAATAGTTATCGGGACACACAAACCATTCACTCTTGCTGTCGGGGGGGTGACAGTAACATAAGCAAAGTGTCCTTCGATGAGATACTCTCTCCAGCTACGCTGTCATACCGGACGGAATGTGCGTAGGAAAGTGTGTGAGCCGGTATCCCCTTCCAAGTGCTCGAATAAAATGTTTTGCTACAAAGAAAGTTGCGAGGATTAGTCGTTATGATAATTGTAAATCAAGAGTTATATCATTTTCTCCTATTGTTCCTTTTTGTCTTGATACAAAAAGACGAAATCCCGATTTCGCCTAATGTCTAAATAAATTATATTGCTGCATCAACTACAAAAGTATATGCCACATATAAAGTTGGATGAGAATTTGCCCGGCATCACGGGCATTCTTAATTATAGACAAGATACTGCTTTGCCTATACGACAGCTTACGCATTTGTTGTTGAGGGGAGAATCGACTCTTACGCAAGGTGAACGCGAACTGATAGCTGCGGTAGTATCTTACGGAAATGAATGTAAGTTTTGTACTGCTGCTCATACCGCTGCTGCGGATTTATTGCTCGGAGAAAAAGAAACCTGTGAGCTGGTGAAAACTGATCTTGCAAACGCCCCGGTAAGTGATAAAATGAAAGCTTTGCTAACTATAGCACGGGCTGTGCAAGTCAATGGGCGGAATGTAACTACTGCGATGGCAGAGAAAGCGAAAGCGGCTGGCGCCACAGACTTAGAACTCCATGATACTGTTTTGATTGCAGCTCTCTTTTCATTGTATAACCGGCTAGTCGATGGGCTGGCAAGCGTAACTCCGGCTGAGCCTGCATTCTATGATCGGCTTGCTCACATATTAAAAGACAAGGGTTATCTGCCTTCTGAAAACAGATACGCAGGACTCACGTGAAAAAAACTATCATCCTCTATGGCCTTGCACTGGCAGCTTTGATCTTCGTACTCAAATACATGGAGTACCGTCTTTTTGTGCAGGACATTTCCACCGAAGTCTATATTGGAATCATCGCAGTTCTGTTTACTGTGCTGGGTATCTGGGCTGGACTAAGGCTTACGCGCAAAAAAGTAATTGTAGCCGGTCCGGAATTCTTATTTAATGAACAGGGACTGGAGCGCCTGGGGATAAGTAAACGTGAGCATGAAGTGCTGGGCCTCATGGCGAGCGGCCTCTCTAACCAGGAGATTGCAGACAAGCTTTTTGTGTCGGTCAACACCATAAAAACACATACGTCTAATCTTTTTTTGAAACTGGAAGTAAGTCGCAGGACTCAGGCTATTCAGAAAGCAAAAGAGCTGAGGCTAATCCCCTAAAATCTCTTCCTTTCGCTCATCGGCTGTACGACTTTAAGGCGATTTGCATTAATTTTATTCAAATCATCCTTTCGGGGGATAGAAGCTGACAGCAAACAGCATTGATTTGTCATAAAAAAACAACTATGAAAAAAATAATTCTTGTTTACGGTCTTATTGCAGGCACCATAGTAGGTGGCATGCTGATGATCACAATGCCGCTGTACGAAAACGGTACCCTTCGTATAGAAAATGGCGAATGGGTAGGCTACTCTACGATGGTGATTGCGCTGTCGCTGGTGTTCTTTGGCGTGAAGTCGTATCGGGACAATCACCTGCAGGGAAAGATCACCTTTTGGAATGGATTGAAAATCGGCCTGCTGATTACGCTCATCGCTTCGCTTATGTATGCGACCTGCTGGGAGATAACCTACAATACGATGAAGGGTGACTTTGTGAAACAGATGAGTGACAAACATATTGAGAAGTTGAAAAAGGAAGGTGCAACAGAACCGAAGCTTGCGGAAGAACAAAAGAAAATGGATGACTTTGCTACCATGTACAGGAATCCTGTGATTCGTTTTGCGATTACGCTGGTGGAGATTGCGCCGGTGGGGATTTTGATTTCGTTGTTGAGTGCGAGCTTGCTCAGAAGAAAAGAGTTTTTGCCAAATTAGGGATTGGGACTGGGACTTAGGGGTTAGGAATTGGGGGTTGGGGATTGGGCATTTGGAATTACGACTAATGATTGAGTCTAAACTACTATTGCCTAATGACCAATGACTATCTCGACTAAAGACTAACGACGAAGGACTAAAGACTATAAATAGGGAGTTCAACTATGAAATCGGAGCCTTTGCCTTCTTCGCTTTCGCACCAGACTTTGCCGTGGAGTGCGTTGATATATTTCCTTACAATAGATAAGCCAAGCCCTGTTGAGTCTTCACCGGCAGTGGGTCGTGCGGAGAGCTTGTGATATTTACCAAAGAGCTTCTTCATATCTTTTTGACTGATGCCCTGACCCTGATCTATGAACTCAATGCGCACAAATGATTCTTTGCGGCTGAGCTTTATTGTTATCTGTTTTCCTAACGGAGAATATTTTACTGCATTAGACATCAGATTCTCCAACACTTCAGAGACATAACCCACATCGCCAGCAATGGCAGGAACAGCCTCTTCAAATTCTTTGACTATGGCAATGCTCTTCTTGGTTGCCATATCGATAAATCGGTTTGTTATTTCTTCCAGTAGTACTGCAATATCTATTTTTTCAATAGTAATGTTCAGCGTCTGTGCTTCGATGGCGCTTACATCTAATATCTTGGTCACCATTTTCTTGAGCCTGTTGGTTGACTGCTCTATTTTTGCGGTGTACTCTTTCTGCTCTTCAGGTTGGTCTTTGCTTGTAATCTTTATGATCTCGAGCATTCCGCTGATCTGGTTGAGCGGACTTTTTAAATCGTGCGCGACAATACTGATAAGGTCATTCTTTTCTTCGTTGAGCTCTACAAGCGACTTGTTTATGGATTCTATTTGTTCTTTCTGCCTGTTGATCTCGTCGTACTGAACCTGAAGTTTCTTGTTATCCCTTCGCTTAATTAAATAGCCGAAAAGGGTAAGAAGGATTATCAATAGAAATAGAATTGATGTGTACAGCAAAAACTGTTGCCGAATACCTACGCGCTCCAACTGCGACTGTTGCAAAGCCAACTTGGTATTCTTGTGGTCTATCTCCTTTTGACCTTCGGCTTTCTGGAGTTCGTTTCTTTGAATTTCTGCATACTGCAAATCGCGCTTCTGTTCCAACAAAAGTATTTCTTGTTCTTGCCTTTCTTTTTCAATGCTTCCTCTTTGAAGTTGAAGTTGCTGAACTGATCGTGCCTGCTCTGATTGCTCTTTCTGAAGTGACACATTCTGCAATTCCTTTTCTTTTAATAGCAGTTCTTTTTCTTTTAATAATAATGCGATCTCCTGCTTTTCACGCTCGGCTATCTCCTTTTCATTACGCAGCTCCAGGGCCTGCATCTCATGATCAATCAAACTCAGTTTGGCTTCCTTTTCAGTTGTCTGAATCAGATACTCTTTTAACTTCTCTTTCTCCTGCACCGTCTGCTCATGATAGAGCACACTGTCTTTGAGCATAGAATAGTCCTGATAACTTGCCAACGCTCTTTCATAGTTGCCCTGCTTCTGATAAATCTCTGATAATCGTTTATAGTTACGAGCCTGTATTCGTTGGTTATCCGTACCATTCAACAGTGAAATAGATTCTTTGGTATGATCTTCGGCATCGGAATAGTTTCCTTGCGCCAGATAAAGCGATGCCATATAGTTATGCATCACGGCAACCTCAACAGGGGTGCCAGTTTTCTTTTTGATTTCCAGCGCTTCATTAAAACTTTTGATTGCATTGCGGTTGTCGCCACGCGATTGATAGATCGTACCAATATTGATCAGGTTAGTAACAATGTTATTATCGTTTTCACCATTCTTGTTTGCCTGACGGTTGATGCCTATTGCCGACTGATAATACTCCAGCGCCTTCTCAAAGTTTTTCAGGTCTTTGTAGTGGTTACCAATCACGTTCATTGTTGCAGCTGCACTGACTACATCCTTTAATTGATTATTGATCTCGAGGAGTTGAAGATTGTACTTTAATGAATTCTCCAGGTCATTGGACAATGAATAAATGAAGGCGATCTTTTCCAATATTCTTTTGGTCTGCAGCGGGTCCTTCTTCTGACGCATGATCTCTAGCAACCCAAAATATTTATCTAAAGCCTGCTCCTTCTGGTTAAGGCTAAGATGCACTTCAGCTATCCGCTCTAGTAAAATAACCGACTCTTCATTCGTCTTTGATGGTTCAAGACCTAATGCGGTATTGTAATAGGATAGCGCCTTTTCGGGCACGCCCCACTCCTGGAATAGCTCTCCAATTTTTTGATTGATCAATACCAGCTTCTTTTTATCCTTTCTCTTTTCAATTTCGGATAACGCCTGCAGGTAATGATTTAAACCTGTAGGATAATTGAACAATGATTTTTGTGCTTGCCCGATAATTAAATGACTGTTGATAAGGCCTTGCTTAAAATCTAACCTGGTAGATTTAGTCAGGCCATCTTGTGCTAAACGAATGGCATCGGGGTAACTATGCTTTAACAGTTGTTCCTCAGATTGACTTATGATCCTGGAGATTTCAAGACTATCGGGCTTACTCACTTGCGCCAATAAGGGCACATGAGCAATTGGACTCAGGGCAAAGAACAGAGATAAACAAAACTTCTTATTCATTTTAGATCACAAACTAATAGAAACAAGTATAAGTTAATAGTTAATGGCCAATAGTTAATAAGTTAAGAGTGAATCGTTAATGGTTAATAGTTAGTGGCATTGGTAATTGTTAGGGCTAACATTAATGCCTGGACTAGTACCCATTCCTTAATTGAATCGCCTTTAGTTTAATCTATATTACTTTCTTCTCTTGTCCTTTTTTGTCTTGATACAAAAAAGGGCCAAAAAAGATCAAGACCGAAAAATGCTTCCCCGCTCATTCCATCTCACCCCCGCTTTTCGGTCGGGCCAGCGCTCTGGCTGCTTCGAACAAAGATATGAGTAGTAGAACCAGTTATCAGGGGTTGAGAATTAGGGATTGGGCTTGGGGTTTAAGAATTAAGATTGTAACCTAATGATTTCGGCTAAACCGCCAAGGCCTCATGCCTCTTAGTGTTTCAAGCAAAGACATGACCATGCGACCTAATGCTAGTGACTACTAACTAAAAGTTCTCTTAATTTTTCGAAAGTCTCATACGGACCTTTGTCGATGAATAGATTTACCAACAGCGGTGGCAAAGTACCACCCGGATCTATTTGCAGATAATAGCTGACTTTAATTTTTTGCACTTCCGACTGTTTGATAATCCATGTTTCATTTGACTTTGGCACGCGAACCAGATTTTTCTTTGCAGGAATAAAGTCGGGAAGTGCTATCGACTCAATCTTAATCGAATTCACAGCCGGAATTGAGAGCACTTTAAGTTGTACTACTATATCACGATCAGAAACCAATGCGGGTGACTTGAGTTCTTTGTAGAAAATGATTTCCTTTTCTGAAATACGTTTTAGTACTGTTGCCGATTTTGTGCCATACGCCCACTTGTTATGGTTTTCAACATCAAGTATAATGGACAGCAAATCTTCAGCTTTGCCTTTTAATTCCGTTTCCACTTTAATGGAATTAAAATCGGAAGTGTCTTTCTTCAAGCCATAAATAAAGATGCCATTCTTTTCTTTTTTCAAAACCCATCCGGATTGTGAATAAGCAACCTGAGAAATAAAGATTAGTACAAAGAAGAAGGCTCTCGTCATACGATCAGTTACAAGTTAAAAGAATAATGAGATTAATTTTTTAGATACAAGGATTCCTCTTCAGAAGGAAACATGCTGGTTAAGTCCCAGGGTTCCTTCGGTTGATATTGAAGCAGTCCTTTTTCGGCAAGCAATGGTGATGGGAAGTTGTTGTTGTAAATCTGGCCGGTGCCAAGACCATGAGCCATTGTTGTAGAATACTGTGACGTAAACTGCGCGATAGCATTAAGGCCGATATTGGATTCGAGTGCTGAGGTTATCCACCACCCGATATTAAGTTGTTGAGCCAGGCTTATCCATTCGGCACAACCATGAAGGCCGCCGTGAAGGGTTGGTTTCAAAATGATGAACTGGGGCTTGAGCCGTTTTAATAATTGTTCTTTTTCATTTGAGTTAATACCTATTAGCTCTTCGTCAAAAGCAATAGGAATAGGTGACTGTCGACAAATCTCTTCCATCTCCGCCAGGCCAGGTTTGATTGGCTGCTCAATAGAATGAACATTAAATCTTTTCAGCGAATTGATTTTGTCGAGCGCATCTTCTTTTTTGAAAGCACCATTGGCGTCAAGTCGTATTTCTATGTTTTCGCGAAAGTATTTCCTACGGATGTATTGCAGCACATCGCACTCTTTTTCAAAATCGAGTCCTCCTACTTTTAATTTCACGCAACGATAACCATCGCGAATTTTGATTTCTACTTGCTGAAGCATAAAGTCAAGTCCACCCATCCATACGAGGCCATTAATTGGTACGGGTGTCTGCTCTATGAATTTATTCTTGAAGATCAGCCGCTGGCCGCCCTGAAGTAAGTCGAGAAGAGCTGTCTCAAAAGCAAATACAATAGACGAATGCTGAAGATTAATTTTATTGACCTGAAGAAAGTCATGAATAGAAGCAACGCTATTTTCTCCTAACGTTGGCAATTGAAGGCTCTTACTTTGAAAAGTATTTACTACTTCGGTAAGTTGAATTTCAAACTCGGCGTTGTGTTCTTTACTCAAGCCAGGAAGTGGTCCGCATTCGCCTAATCCGAATACATTTGGTTTAGCATCATCCCATAACCGGATAAACCATGAAGTCTTGTCCTTCATCGGGCCACGCGATGTTCGGGCATTAAAAGAAAATTCCAAGACATGTTTATGTAAACTGGCGCAAATCATATCTAAAGTTACAATGTGGTAAAGTTCAAGTTACAAATTACGAATTTGCCCGAAACCAGCCGCAGTAGCCAACGTGATGTAGCAGGATATTGAGTAATTTTGTATCACCACAAAGGAATATGAACACTGCAATAACCGAACTGAACAAAGTAATTGAGGCATTTCCCATAAAAATCTCAGCAATTCCGGAAGCGGAGTTCTCTGCAAAGCCATTACCAGGTAAGTGGAGTAAGAAAGAAGTACTTGGCCATTTGATAGACTCAGCTCAAAGCAACTTAAGAAGGTTTGTTTGCGGGCAGTATGAATCTTCTCCGCCCAAAATTGTTTATGATCAGGAACGCTGGGTCATGTCCAACACTTATCAGCAAACGGATAGCAAAGAACTAATCCTGCTTTGGCAATTGATCAATAAAAGAATAGTGGCTGTGCTCACACAAATGCCGGCCAATTTTTATACAAAGATGTGTGACACCGGAAAGGATTCTATTAATCTTCGTTCGCTCGAATGGCTGGCGGCAGATTATGTCAAGCACCTCAAGCATCATTTAAACCAGATCATTCCCGCTTCGTTTGATATCGTCTATCCATGACAACCGATCAGATATATCATTGGCTTGAAGAAGTGAAAGATCCGGAAATACCTGTGCTCTCATTGGTGGATTTGGGCGTGATTACTGAAGTGGCGGTTGACGGTAATGATGTTTATGTTGAGATGACACCGACTTTTGTTGGATGCCCTGCTTTGGATTACATGAAATCAGAAGTAGAAACATTACTTAAAAACAAGGGAGTTGAAAAGGTAAATGTGCAAGTAACCTTTAAGAAAGCATGGAGTTCGGATTTGATTTCAGAGAAAGGAAGAGCAGCCTTGAAGAAGTACGGCCTTGCTCCTCCTCCATCGGCCCATGTTTTCGCTGACCTGGAGATTTTAGAAACTGCCATTTGCCCGCGTTGCAGCCATACCAATACTGAATTAAAAAGCCCGTTTGGCCCTACGCTTTGCCGTTCTATATATTATTGTAATGATTGCCACGAGGCATTTGAGCAATTCAAGGCGATATAGAAACGACTTGGGATGGCATTTTTAAACGACCCTTGTTCAATAACTTTGTTATTTATCTAATTAGAAATGAGGCCCTATAGATTTTGATCATTTTTTTAAACCAATTTAAGTATCGCTTGTCAAATAGAAACCGTTTAATAGTCGACTACCAAACAAATGAAACCTCTTTTTATTGTACTGGCCATTACCGCGGGTGTCCACACCGTCTATTCTCAAGACAAGACCTTTATTAAAGAATACACTTATAAAGCCAGCGAGGCCGATAGTAAAGTTTCCTGTCGCGCCATAGCCATCAACCAGTTGCGGTCGATGCTTCTGAATGATTTGGGGGTTTATGTTGAGAGTAATCAATTACTCAAAACCAACGACACCGGAAGTAAGAACGATCAGGACTTCGTTGAAAACATATCAACTATAAGCGCTGGCATCACCAAACTTGATGTACTGGGAGAAACCTGGAATGGCGAAACCTTCTGGATGAAAGCAGCTATTACTGTAGATACTACAAGCCTGCAAGAATCACTGAAACGAATAAGCCAGGATCATCAGAAGATGAGAGAGCTGGAAGACCTTAAACAAAAGCTGGATGACTCTAACCAGAAGTTGGCTGAACTGACGGAGCAACTAAATGCGCAAAAAGATCAGAATGCCAAAGCAGCACTCGCCGTAAAGTATAATGCCAAGGTGAACGAGATTAGCTCAACAAATTCGATGTACAATGCCAAAGCAAAATTTGAAGCTAGAGATTATAGCGGTGCGGTAGAAGATTTTAATAAAGTGCTTAGCCTTGATCCGAAATACACATTGGCGTACGCTTATCGCGGGCATGCCAAAGTGAACCTGGGAGATTATCCGGGGGCTATAGAAGATTTGAATAAAGCGATAACACTTAGACCCTCATTTGACGTGGCTTACGTAGATCGCGGACATGCGCGGAGCTTTTCAGGTGATTATAAAGGCGCGATTACAGATTTTACCAAAGCAATAGAATTAAGTCCGGATTTCGCCAGCGCTTATGCAAGCCGTGGTGAAGCGCGATTGAGGCTAAAAGACTTTCAGGCAGCTATCCAGGATTTTGATCTGGCAATACATTATTCTCCCAATTATGCCATGGCCTATTTTAGTCGAGGCATTGCCAAAAACTACCTTGGCAAAAACGGAGCTTGTTCTGATTGGGATAAAGCTGCAAAGTTAGATTGCTTGGAAGCCTATGACTTAATGAAGAAGTTCTGCAGGTGATACAGGAAGATTAAAAGCGAATCTTATTCATAGAATTCGCTCAAAGAACCAAAGTACATTTCGTCCCAGCCCTCGATTATTTCATCATACGCTTCATCAGGAATATTGGTATGACGCAGCTCTACCGAAGTTCCCTGGTCATGGTTGTGAAGTTTGATAGTAACAACGGATTCCTCTGATTGCACGCCAAAGTACCATTGCTGCACAATCATCTCGTCAGGAATAAATTCCAAATTCTTACCCACGATACTTCCTTCCCACAGAGAAAATTCGCTTCCAGGCTCAGTGCTCATCTCTGCATTTTCTCCAGTCCATAGATGTAAAGTTGCCGGAGTGGTCAGCGCCAGGTACACATCCTCAGGTGGCGCAGAAATGATATAGTACTTCTTGTAATCCTTCATAAATTCCTTTGAATGCCAAAATTAGAAGTTTCCATAAATAAAAAGGAGTCTCTATAGCGGAGACTCCCTGATTTCTATCACGAAAAGCAATCCTCAATATCGCTTTCTTCCTTTACTACCTCCCCAAGACTGTTCTTTCTTTTTGCCACCCCAAGATTCTTGTCTTTTATTACCTGAGAATCTCCTTTTCTTCTCGCCTCCACCATCACCATCAGAAGTTTTCTCTCTTCTCTCACCAGTCATCTCAAGCCTTACTTTGCGGCCACGTACTTCCACACCTTCAAAGCCACGCATTACCTTGTCGGCCATTCCTTTTTCAACTTCAAAGAAAGAATAAGCACCTTTCAAATCAATCTTCCCGATTTTAGATTTATCAATATCTCCGTAGTCGCAAATGAGGCCAAGTAAATTTCCTGTCTCCAGACCATCCATTTTGCCCACATTGATGAAAATGCGATCGCCGGTAGAATATGAATCACTCCCGCCATTGTCAAAGAATGCCTTCTTCTCAGACTTATTCAGGTCACGCGCATCGCGGTAATATTCTAAAAACCTGTTAAATTCTATTGATGCAAAACGCTTGATAATATCTTCTTTGCTTAAATCTTTCAGTTCATGATAAACTTCAGGCAAGAATGAGTCGATTTCTTCTTCATTCACTTCCACATGGCGTACTTTATGAACGAGACCGACGATCTTTTGCTGACATACTTCATCGCCGGTTGGCACCAGCATTTTGGTAAACTTCCTCTTCAGCATTTTCTCCACCTGACTGATGCGCCCTACTTCTTTCTTAGAAACAATCGCCAGTGAAATACCCTTCTTCCCAGCCCTGGCGGTACGTCCGCTGCGGTGGGTGTAGAACTCCATTTCGTCAGGCATGTTCATGTGGATCACATGGGTGATGTTGTTCACATCGATACCACGAGCCGCCACATCGGTGGCAACCAGTAGTTGCAATGTTTTGTCCTTGAAATTTTTCATCACACGATCACGTTGAACTTGTGTGAGGTCGCCATGAAGCGGATCAGCGTTATAACCGTCTTTGATCAGGTGTTCAGCTATTCGCTGCGTATCTATTTTAGTACGGCAAAAAATTACTCCGAAAATATCGGGCGTGTAATCGACAAATCGCTTTAGGGCCAGATATTTATCACGCTCATCTACTACTACAAACTGATGATCAATGTTTTCATTACCCGACTGGCGTCCTTCCATGGTCAACTCTTGTGGGTTATTCATGTAGTTTTTGGCAATCGCGCGCACTTCGCTTGGCATTGTTGCAGAGAAGAGCCACACTTTCTTATTTTTGGGTGTAGTTGAGAGGATTTCGTCTATATCTTCTTTGAACCCCATGTTCAACATCTCGTCAGCTTCGTCAAGAACCACATATTGAATGTGGGTAAGGTCTACTACTTTTCGCGAAAGCAAGTCGATAAGACGGCCGGGCGTAGCTACAATAATCTGTGCGCCTTTCTTCACCTTCCTGATCTGATCAGAAATGCTGGCGCCACCATATACAGTTACGATGTTAAAACGTTTTACGTTTGCACAAAAGCGCTCCAAATCGCTGGTGATTTGCACGCTCAATTCGCGAGTAGGTGCCACGACAAGCGCTTGGGTGGCCTTATTGTTTGCATCAACCAACTCGATTAGCGGCAAACCAAAGGCGGCAGTTTTACCGGTACCGGTTTGAGCAAGGCCAACTAAATCTGTATTTCCCTGGAGGAGAACCGGAATAGCTTTTTCTTGTATGGGTGTTGGATTTTCAAACCCCAATTGGCGGATAGCTTCCACCAGTTCCCCGGAGAGTCCCAGGGCGTCAAATGATTTCATTGTTACTTAAGTAAGCCGCAAAGGTAGGGAAATAAAATGGGCTTAGTTTCGCGAGACCTGTTTGCCATGTTTACGCAGTAATTACATCAGTTAAGTTCTGCAAAAGTGGATCACCTCAAAATCCCATTCTGTAAAATCAATGAAGTTTGATTCGGCTAAGCTCGCGCTTGATATCTTTTTCTTTGATGCTTTCCCGCTTGTCGTGAAGTTTCTTTCCGCGGCCTATAGCGATTTCTAATTTGGCCAAGCCACGATCATTGATGAAAAGCCTTGTCGGGACCAGCGTTAAACCCTTTTCTTCAACTTTACCTTCCAGCCTTTTCAATTCTGATTTTTTAAGGAGCAGCTTCCGGTCACGGGCGGCCTCGTGGTTGTAATGTGTGCCTTGTGCATAGGCAGTAATATTGACACCCTTTACAAAAATTTCGCCATTGTTAAAGTAACAGTAACCGTCTTGCAGGTTTACTTTGCCTTCGCGAATAGATTTGATTTCGGTACCCATGAGCATAATACCGGCCGTAAACTTCTCAAGCAGCTCGTACTGAAATCCGACTTGCTTGTTCCTTATGTTAATATCGTTGGAAAACCTTGCTTTCATTTTTAAAGGCAACAAAAATACACAAGAAACCTTTTATGAATGAGAATGACTTAATTTCTCTTTATAAATACCAATAAATTCATTTAATCTTTTCCTCCGGTACTGCATAATGAATCGAGGATGAGGCAATGGGACAACCTCTTCAAAAAACTGATATTGCTCGTTGAGATTTTTAAGAAACTTAAAATTTTCACTTTCGCCCAGGCAAAAGCATTTCTTCCGGCTCAAACCCCAACTCAGTTGTTCTTTCAGGCAATCCACTATAAATCCATGAAGTAAATCCGGAAGTATTTTTATATCGTAATAGTTTAAGTTCTTTCCATCCTTTACAAAACCTAAAGGCGAAACTGCACTGATATAAAATTTCTTATAAAAAGCTTTAACTCCGCCGCACTCTTCGATCATCTCATAAATAAAATCGGCTGAAAGTTCTCGTTTTTTCTGAAGGTCATTTTTGATGCCGAGTGTTTCCAATTTGACTGGGTCTGTAAATGGAATTCCGGTGATTCCTCCACCATTCCTGCCCGGATTAATGCCGAGAATTAATATGCGTTCTTCACTATCATTATAAAATCGCTGATAAAATTCTTTGCAAAGTGAATTAGTTGCGTCTTCATGGTATGGGTTCAGCACGCCAACTCCTTTCGGCAAGGTGTTATCCAGTTTTAATTTCTTTTGAAATGAAAGAATGTGGTCGGACAGAGTCATCACTCCAATAACTCAAGTAGCCTTTTCACCTGTTCCTGGTTTCGAGCCGATTTGATGTTGTCAATAATGCCTTCTTTTTCTCGGGTGGTAAGACGCCAGCTTAACGATGCACGTGCATTGTTTTGTCTGATACTGTCCATGTCCTGTAGAATAGGCACATAGTTTTCGGCTTGATATTGAATGTCCACTCTATAGATTGGTGAGTGCAGCCAACTGTGGGCCTCGCCTATGAGCAAGTCGCTGCTGATATCCTGAAAGTTCTCAAAATTATTGTACACACTGCTGATTGGTTGTGTCAAATCATCAATGATTGTAGAGCCAGTAGCTTGGGTAATATCGCGCAGTTTGGGCGAATCGCGGATAGAAACAAAAACGACCCCAGAAGTATTTTCATTCACCCATTCTTTGAATGCAAATAGAAAACGAACTGCATCCGAAAGTCCGAAATTGTCGGAGATACCTGCATCCATAATTTGAATACTTGGCTGTGTTGGTAAAGTAGTATTCGGTGTGATGTAAGGGAAAGTGGCACTCATTCGCAAAGCCGAAAGGAATCGCAATTGCGGAGCTCCCTGATCATGAAAGAATCTCTGAAAGTCGATGCCGCTGATTTTAGAGTCACCGTAACCATCATTTTTTAAAATTTCATAATTCATAAACGAAACTGGCCTTGAAGCGATGTATAACTTCCGTCCGTCGTTGATAACGGTTGGTGTAAGGATAGCCAGGGGGATTAACGCTTGCTTTTCATAACGAGCGTAGTCAGTAATAGGCCTGTCCATCAGTCCGCTGGTAATCTCATTCAGTTGATTTTCGAAAGTAAAAGCGCGGTCGCGTTCGTAGTTTATTCCTGCATATTGAAACTTAGTGAAGCCTACAAAAAGATCGTTAGCCAGCAAACTGAAAATAAGCGGGTTAAGATTGTCGGAGGAGATTTTTTTTCTGTGAATGGCTCCGTATGGATCAATGGCTTCGCCCAGTTTTTTTCGCAACACCAGTTCTCTAAAGTAGCTCGCTCCTATCAATCCACCCGAAGCTCCGGTGATGAGCACCGAGTTTTCCATAAGTTTTCCCTTTGACAGGCTGTCACAATATTGCAAGGCATTGAGTGTCCAGACTGCAGCACGTTTTCCACCTCCACTCACACATAGAAAAACCATTTTCGGTTTCTTTGAAAACTTGGCTCGCCAATTATTCAATTGAACCAGTGTGGCTTGCCTGTCCTGCTCCATCGCAGTGCTATCCACTTGTTTTTCAAGTGCGGTTACAGTGTAGGGCGCTGGTGCCTCCTGATAATCCAGCCCGAAGGCCTCGTATTTTTTAGAGAAATAATCCTCGCCTACGAGGTAATTGAAAATCAAAAAAGCAGCAAGCCCCATGGTAGCGCTCCATTCGCCAAACCAATACGAAAAAGCTCCAAACATCATCACGAAAATGGTAAGGAAGATCATGAAGCTGGCAGCAGCAGGCAATTGAAACACCGGGAAATCCTTAAATATCCCCAGCACTAATACTATGGTAAAAATCAAAAGCTCAATGATGACGAGATTGAAATGATTTTGATCAAATACCTGTATGATCGTCTCCTTATCATAGAACGATGCGTTCTCCACAGGTCTGGCGCGAAGATTACTATCAATATAATAATCCACTCGTACCTGTCGCTTTCGCGCGATGTCCAGTTTTTTCATTGCACTCGCCCTGGTAACCTGCACATTTTGCTTGATCTTTTCATCGATCCGGCAAACCATGTACTTAAAAATATCTTTGTTGGTAAACCGGAAGTAAAGAGAAAAGAGTAATGTCATTAAAACATACCCTGATAAAAATCCCACCAGATTCACAAAAAGTTCGCCGCCAGTTGTATGTTCATTATTAACCTGAAATGCCACGACTTCATAGAGGTAAAAAGCAAGGAAAATTAATGGAATGACACTATTGTTAATCACAAACTTTCGGAATGGATTGGGCAAAGTGCCTACAAACGAGAACCGGTGTCCGTCAGAAATATAACAAGTGATGTGGAAAGCCATGGTAAACCCTGCGGTCATCAAGCCCATTATAAAAAAGCTGGTAAAATTTACCTTATTTAAATATTCTGGATCGAGGAAGAGGTATGGAATGCCTAGGTATTTGCCAAAGTTGCCGGTAATCATCGCAAACATGATGATCCAGCAGAGTACCAGCACAATATTGCGCCTGATGTTATTCAAAAAAAGTTGTACCGGAAAAGAATAAGCGATCTTCGGCAGCAAAAAATAAAGTTTCCGCATAAATAGAATTCAATTCAAGGTAGGGATTTTTAAAGAATCTTTGTCAGAATCCGTAACTTCGATTTTTATTCTACTCTGGCAAAACTTTTCCATATCTATCGCTCATCGGCCGGCTCGGGCAAAACCCGGACACTTGCAAAAGAATATTTGAAGCTGGCCTTGCGTTTCCGTTCTGATTATTTCAAACATATCCTCGCTGTAACTTTTACAAACAAAAGCACACAGGAGATGAAGGACAGGATCATGCGTTATCTCGATGAGTTTGCCAGAGGAGAATCGAATGAACTGGCGCAGGAACTTCAAAAAGAGCTTGCCCTTGACCCAAATACTTTCCAGAGTCATGCGCGTGAAGTTTTGGCTGCCATTCTTCATAACTATCACCAATTTTCCATCAGTACTATTGATGCCTTCTTTCAAAGAGTGATTCGCTCGTTCACACGTGAAGCGGGCATCCTTGGCGACTACCGGCTTGAAGTTGATCAGGATCTGGTAATGGAAGAGGTGGTGGGCAATCTGATTGACGAACTTGGAACTGACGATCAATTGACTCAGTGGGTTGTGGAACTTGCCAAACAAAACCTTGAAAACGACAGGTCGTGGGATATGCGCCAAAGCCTGATCGGTTTTTCAAAAGAAATTTTTGATGAGAACTTTAAAGCAATTGAAGAAAGTATTGGTGAGAAAACAAGGAGCAAAACCTATTTCAAGGATGTATTAAAGCAGCTGCAAAAGGAAAAATATGAGTTTACCCGTTTTGTTCAAGGTCGTGCAAAAAGTGTACTGACCGATTTCCAATCTTTAGGTCTGAGTGCCAATGACTTTAAATATGGAGGAGGCGTCTACAATCTTTTTGTGAAGTTGTCGGAGGTCAAATCTGTTAAAGATTTTAGTGAAGAGAAAAAAGGGAAACGTGCCGAAAACGAATACCAGTCTTCAAAAAACTGGCCAGCAAAAGACAGTCCTCACACGGTAGAGATTATCCGTAAAGCTGATGAAAAGTGGATCGGCCAGCTAAACGAAATTATAGAGTTTCGAAACCGGAAATTTCAAGTCGCACTTTCGGCAGAAGTAGCACTCAATAATTTTTATTCCTTTGGCCTTCTCTCCGACATCTCCCGGAAACTGGCTGAATACAAGAAAGAAAACAACATGATGCTGCTAGCCGATGCGCCACAGTTTCTCAACGGCATCATCCGCGACAGCGACACCCCTTTTATCTACGAAAAGGCAGGTTCCTTTTATCGCAACTTTCTGATTGATGAATTTCAGGATACCTCTGGATTGCAGTGGAAGAATTTTCAGCCGTTACTTTCCAATGGCCTCGACAGCGGTTATCCAAGTATGATTGTGGGCGATGTTAAGCAAGCTATTTACCGGTGGCGTGGTGGTGATCAAACCTTACTTCAGGATGGCATTGAAAATGAATTGGGGAGTAGTCGCACCGAAATCAATTTGTTAAATAAGAATTTCAGGAGCGCAAAAGGGATCGTCTCCTTTAACAACGCCTTGTTTAAAGAATCTTCAACCATTGTAGCTGCCGAAACAGGTCTTTCGGTTTCAATTAATGAGTACAGTGATGTAGAGCAACAATCTACAAAGCAAGATGACGGATTTGTGCGCGTTCAGTTTGTAGAAGATGACTTTGATATAAAATGGCGGGATAGGGCGCTGACGCAAATGGCCCTTCATATTGAAGACTTGCAACTGCGTGGCGTCAAACCCGGTGACATTGCACTTTTGGTTAGAAAAAATGAAGATGGCCAACAAGTCGTTTCCTATTTAATGAATCATAAAAATTCTCCCGAAGCTAAACCGGGTTGTAATTATGATGTTGTCTCGAGCGAGTCGTTGCGTATCGACAGTGCGGGAGCCGTAAATCTTTTGACAGCAGCGCTTACCTATCTTCTTAATCCGGAAGATGCGATAGCCCGAGCACAACTGGCTTACGAATTTGACCGGCAGCAGGACTCTAAAAAGCCGCCGGCTGAAGTTTTTAGAGGCTCCAGTCCTGTAACATTCGAAAATATCTTGCCACCCGAATTCACTTCCAAAAAAATTTTCCTGCGAAAGCTTCCTTTATTTGAGCTGACCGAAACTCTAATCGAAGTTTTTGAATTAGGCACACACACTGGCGAACTCCCCTACCTTATTGCTTTTCAGGATTTGGTTCTGGATTTTGTAAACCGCGAGCATAACAACCTTGGGGCATTCCTCAACTGGTGGAATGACAATAAGTATAAGAAATCAATTGTTGCGCCCTCGGGTGCCAATGCCATGCAGATCCATACCGTACACAAAGCAAAAGGGCTGCAGTTCAACTATGTGATCATCCCATTCTGTTCGTGGAGTCTGGATCATGAATTTGGCAAGCATCCCAACCTATGGGTGAGATCAAATGAATCTATTTTCAATGAAATAGGGTATTTGCCGGTAAAATATTCGTCCTCACTTAAAGAATCATTATTTGCCGATGACTATCTGATCGAAAATGGCCGCGTGTATTTAGACAATCTCAATTTACTCTATGTAGCCTTGACGCGTGCAAAAAAAGGATTGTTTGTTTTGGCCCCCGACGCGTCTGTCAAAAGAGATCACAATGGCTCAGTAGCAAAACTCCTTTACGGCAGCATCACTGGTTCGCTTGAACTTTCTAAAAATTGGAATATACACACAAAAGTCTGGAACTCAGGAGAAGTAGTTGTTTCTACAGAGGCCGAAAAAGCAACCGAGAAAGTTGTTTCCCTTGAGAAATACAAGACCACGGCCTGGAGATCAAAAATGATTGTAAAACAAACAGCGAGAGCGAGAACCAGCGAAGAAGACAGCCAGCGGCAAAAAATTAATTACGGCATTTACTTACACAGTGCTCTGGCAACGATTACATACGCCAGCGATATTCCAAAAGCTATCACCCAATTGAAATTTGATGGTAAAATCAATCTATCAGATGAAGAAATCCTGCTAAAGAAATTTGAACAACTATTGACTAACCCACTGGTAGCCGACTGGTTTTCGCCCGGATGGGAAGTGCGAAATGAGGCTCATTCCTTATTGCCAGGTGGAAAGGAATACCGCATCGACAGGCTATTAATTAAAGACAAGCGAGCTGTTGTTATTGATTTCAAAACCGGTGTTGTGCAAAAACAAGACCAGCATCAAGTAGGAGAATACTGCACTATGTTAAATCAAATGGGGTTTTCAGCTGAAGGATACTTACTTTATCTCAATAGTGGTGAAATAATCAATGTAGTTCCTCCAAAGACTCCAAAGACAAAAAAGAGAAGTGAGAACCAGTTAGATTTGGGCATTTGACAGAAGCTGATGGATACGCTCGAAGAGAAGGTAAAATCAATAGATGCCGTTTTTGAAAGACTAGACAACGAAATTTCTGCATTCCAGTCGAGGTCATCGCTGCACTGCAAGTTTGGTTGCGGTAAATGTTGCTTCAAACCTGACATAGAGGCTACAGCTCTGGAGTTCTTGCCCTTTGCACTTCATCTTTATAAAAACAATCAGGCGGAAGAATGGCTTACAAAATTGAGAGAAGGTGATTCTGAAATTTGCGCTATTCTAAGTCCTACGCAAGCCGGAGCCGGGCTGTGTTCTCAATATCCTCACCGTGGTTTGATCTGCCGGTTGTTTGGCTACTCTGCCCGTACAAATAAATATGGTAAACGCGAACTGGTGACCTGTCAGATTATTAAGACAGAACAGCAAGCTGATTTTGAGAGAGCTGAGGCTGAAATTGACAAGGGTTTAAATGTTCCTGTAATGAATGAATTTTATATGCAACTGGCTGCTATCGATTTTGACCTTGCGCGAGAATTCTATCCAATCAATACGGCTATTCGCAAAGCCATAGAATCGGTTTTGCATTTTTATGCTTACCGCTAAAGTTTAAGGAAAGTCTTGGAAGAGAGTTTTTCGAATACCTTTTTCACCATTGCCGCAGGCTTCATCTTCTTTTCAGGAACAGGCCTGACAGACTTACTTTGGCTTGGTGCCATGTGATCATTGAAGTAGATGGACGTAAAAATAATAAGGGCTGCCACCACCATGCCAAGGGCAATTATAAAATCTTTATGTGACAATCTTTTCATTTCTTTCAGCGTCTAAAAGTACCAATCGCGTGCCAATTCTGAAATCGACCAGAGTGGGGTAATTTCAAAGGTTAGAGCCATTTCATTTGTTCAAAACCGTACAAATGGCCTGCTTTCCGTACAGTAATACCTGGATTCGTAGTGAGGGTTACTGGATTGCTGCAAAAAACATTAACTGCCAATCGGCTTTACTCGTTAAATTTGTGCTATGAGGAGATATTTAAATCTGTGGCTATGGTTGGTACTGGCAGGGTTTGCCCCGATTTCTATACAGGCGCAAACTGAAAGCCAAGTTGATGGTACAGTTAAGTGGATGACTTTTGAGCAAGCCGTTGAGAAATCAAAAACCGAAAAGCGTAAAATTTTTATTGATGTCTTTACCGAATGGTGCGGCTGGTGTAAAGTGATGGACAAGAACACATTTCCTGATCCCGAGGTTGCCAAATTATTAAACGAAAAGTTCTACCCTGTTAAATTGGACGCGGAGCAAACAAATGATGTTGTTTTTCGTGGCACAACGTTCAAATTTATCCCTTCCGGGAACAAAGGCTATCATCAACTGGCTGCTGCTCTTCTCAATAATCAGATGAGCTATCCCAACTTCGTTTTTCTGGATGAAGAATTTCGGATAATCCCGATCTTTCAAGGATCAACTTCGGTGCCGGGTTACCGCAAGCCGCCCGAATTTCACTTTTTCCTAAGCTTTGTGGCTGGAGATTTTTATCAAAAAGTAAATATTCAGGACTACCAAAAAGAATACAAGTCGCCTTATCCAAGCATTGCCACTGAAAATACCCTGAAGAATTGATTTTGCCCTGAAACAGGACAATGACTAAAATTGAGAGTTAAAAAGGAGCGTTACCGTCTTCTTCTTTTTTGGTTTTAAGCATATCTGTATAAGACATGCCACCAACAAAACCAATGACGATGGCAACGATCACAAAGAAAAGGTTGGCGCCATCACCTACTATTTGATTGAAGAAGAAATCCATATTGTAAGGCTATTGATTAGGTTCAAAGATAAGCCGTTCGATTGAATCTGTACAAATGAGGCAGGATTTTTTTAGGTTTTTTGCCTAAATCCCCAACTCCTCGCGATTTTTTCGAAGCACATCAATGATAAAAGCAACGTGCTCAGACATTTCAACGCCAAATAGCTCAGCGCCTTTACTCACTTCAAACCGGTCTACTTTCGCTGCAAAGCCTTTATCCTTCAATTTCTTCAATACTGACTTTGGTTCGAGCGCTGCAATGCCGTCCGGCCGTACCTGACAGCAAGCCACTATGAAGCCGGTAATTTCATCGCACGCCAACAAAGCCTTATCAAGCACAGTGTCGTAGGGCACATTCCAATGCGTATAGTGCGCAGAGATAGCGTGGGCTATTTCATGCTCCCCCAGGTCCTGCAATTTTTCAACAATAATATTGGGGTGACGCTCGGGAAAAGCCTCGTAATCGGCATCGTGAAGCAATCCTGCGATAGCCCATTTCTCATGATCTTCGCCGAATTTAATGGCGTAGGCCTCCATTACAAGTTCTACCGTACGCATGTGACGCAATAAGCTTTCGCTTTTGGTCATTGAGGTCAAAAGTGTGCGAGCTTCGTGCCGCTGCATAAGATTATCTTTTACGATAAAGGAATAAGTTGACAAGTGCCAGCGCGACAATTGCCGCCAGCACAATAATGGTGATTACCATGCGCGTGTTGCGCAATTCAAGCGACCGGATAATGGCATCCTTCTTTAAGACGTCCACCTCTTTTTCTCGTTCCTGAAGATCGAGAGCAATTTCCATTTGGGCAATTTTACGACTGCTCTCCTCTCCATATATTTTTTCTTTGGCTTTGTCATAATTCACCATCATGTCATAAGCCTCCTTTGTCTTTCCCTGTTTGGAATAATTGCCAGCCATATTTTTTAGAATCTGTGGCTCATAAACATAAGCTTGCAAATCTTTACACAATTGCATGGCGCTGTCAAGATAGAGTTGCGCTTTTGCGCCTTGGCTTGCCTTGGAATAGACTTCACCGAGGTTTGCCATAATATTCAATACCGTAAGCTGATTGTTTTCTTTACGGGCCAATGTCAAGGCACGCATGTAATAGTCAACAGCTCGTTGGTAGTTGCCTTGGCGGAAGTAAAGGTTGCCAATGTTATTTAAGGGATCGGAATAGATTTTCGAAGCTCGCTCGCTCAGTTGCGACGCTTGCGAATAAAACTTCAGGGCTTGTTCATATAATTGCAAGTCGCTGTGAAGGTTGCCGAGGTTATTCAAAGATCCAATGATCTTAGGTGTATCGTTCAACTGGCTAAACTGTTGGTATGATTCTTCAAAATATTTCATGGCTTGCCCATAATCTTTCTTCAAAGAATAGATGGTGCCAATATTATTTTTGGTGGTAGCAACACCTTCCACGTTTTTGAGGTTTTCGTAGATACGAAGCGAAATAAGGTAATATTCAAGAGCTTTATCGAGCGCACCCTGGTTGCGATAAGCCACTCCAAGGTTATTGTAGGATGCGGCCATCCCCTTCAAATCATTGATTTCAGAACCCAGCATCAATGCCTCACGCGTATAACCGATGGCTTTTACCGGATCAGAATTGATATAAGCACGAAAAAGCTCATTTAGGGTCTTTACCTTCAGTTCTCCGGTAGCGGTTTTCAGCAGATTCTCAAGACTATCCGTTGGGCTGGAGAAGCCCTGAAATACCAGAAACACCAAGACAGTAATAAGGAAGGGTTTTCGCATATCTTTTCACTAGTCAAGCTTTAAAATTAAGACTTTCTGAGGGAAATAGGAATTCCTATTTATTGCGGCTGAGCTTGATTGCCGTTGTATAAATTATGGTAGTTCGCTAGCCGATAATTTTTACCTTGTTTAAAAATCCCTACTAGAATGAAAACTGGAATGTTTTACCTGATTTTTCTCAGTTTGACTCCCCTCGTGGCCTATTCACAATTGTCGCCAGCAGAAATTGGCGTGATGCAGCCAATCCACAAGTTATTCGAAGGAATGCAAAAGGGCGATAGCGCCATGTTGCACAGTGCTTTTACCAAGCAAGTAACTTTAGCGTCCATTGGTACTGATAAAGAAGGCAAAACATTTATTCGTTATGAATCCTCTCTGAATGATTTTCTAAAAGCCATCGGAACTCCGCATCCGGAAGCTTACAATGAAATGATCTGGGGCGAAAAAATTCTAATCGATCACAATTTTGCTCAAGTATGGACTGATTATGCTTTCTACAAGGGAAAGAAATTCAGTCACTGCGGCGTTGATGCCTTTCATCTGGTAAAAGAAGAAGACGGCACATGGAAAATTTTCCATTTGGCCGATACACGCCAAAAAGACGGTTGCAATGTGCCTCCGGCTATTCAAAAGAAAGTCGAACAACTATGAAAAGAATCCAAGATTCCACTTTTCTACTTGTCATTATATTCACTTTCACGGCCATTATTGGCGGTGAAGCTATTGCTCAGGACAAATTCACCACATTCATTCTCGTTCGCCACGCAGAAAAGGTAGCTGATGGCACAAAAGACCCTAATTTGAAAGAAGAAGGAAAAGCACGCGCCGAAAGTTTAGTGAGGCTTCTAAAAAACACCCCTGTTACTGCTATTTATTCAACGGCATTTATTCGCACACGCGAAACAATTGCGCCTCTGGCAGCGGCAAAGTCGTTGGAAGTGAAAATTTACGAGGCGCTCAAAACTGAAGTCATCGATAAGATTGTAAAAGAGAACGAAGGTGGCACTGTGGTGATCTGTGGCCATTCCAATAATATTCCACGGATTGCCAATTATCTTACAAGTACCGAAGCCTACAAAGATTTTGAAGATTCCGATTATGGGAACATTCTCATCGTCACTATTGCTCAAAAGGGGAAAGCGTCTGTTACTCCGTTGAGGTATTAAATTACTTTTGTGCATAGACCTAACGCATTCTAAATCAATAAGTGAATACATGGCCAATAGCTACTTGTCCATATCATCCCTTATCTAGTAGGAGGAACTCCCATCGCCTAATTACAAATGAAGTTTTCGAGGAAAATCAGCATAAGAAAATAAAAGGGTACATCGCGCAACTTTTAACGAGGACGATTAGTTAAATTTAGTATCAAATAGTTGGCGCTATGAAAACACATTCAAAACATCTTCTTCCAGAAATTCACATCAATCCAATCACCCGCGACATCGCTTTGGTAGCAGTTTCGGGTTTCTTGGTTGCAACTGCCCTTCTGACCATGGTAGTAATGGTTGTAAGCCAGTTCTAAAAAATAAAAGCCTGCTAAATGCAGGCTCTTTTATTTAAAGCACTTTATGTGTTTTAATTAGTTCTGGTGCATCATCATTTGAGGGTTGGCCGATACCCATTCCTCGCCTCCTTCAAAAACCTCTTTCTTCCAGATTGGCACTTTAGCCTTAATGGCATCAATAATAAACTGGCAAGCTTCAAACGACTGCAAGCGGTGCGATGTAGACACAGCTACCACTACTGCCACTTCTCCCGGCTTAAGAGTACCGATACGGTGGCTCACTGCCCATCCTAAAAGCTTCCATCGGTGAGCGGCTTCTTCAATAATCATACGTATTTCTGCTACTGCCATTGCCTCATACGCTTCATACTCTAACCATCGCACATTTTTGTGGTGGGCATTGTCGCGCACGGTACCTATAAAAACATTAACGGCCCCCGCACCCAGGCTGGAGGCCGTATCGATCACTTTCTGTACATCGATAGGCTTTGCTGTGATTTTGATCATGATTGAAAAGGTTGGGTGGGTTGAGAAAACTGAAATGAAAATAATTTTTTTGCCCCTCCTTTGCAAGCCATTAGTGATAAATAAGTTTAGCCCCCGCTAACAGGCGGAATTATGGCAATTTCATCCGTTTCCTTAATCAAAATGGTATCCGATGCATAAGCCTGGTTGACTGCAATCAACAACGAATTCAAATCCCTCAACTTTGGATAATCTTTGAGTAAAGAAGCTCTCAATTCGCCTACCGTTTGCCCGCAAACATCCACAAAAATCTCCCGCCCGCCCATAATGTCATGAGCTATCCCAAAGATTTTCAGTTTCACTTTTACAGCGGGCATGGTGCAAGTTACAATTTGGTAAATTTACAAACCATGACGCCGCCAATTCTTTTCGATAACCACGGCAGGCCATTGAATTACCTCCGCCTTGCAGTTACCGACCGTTGCAACCTGCGGTGCTTTTATTGTATGCCTGAAGGCGGAATCCGTTATCTAAAGAAAGCAGAACTGCTAAGTAATGAAGAGATGGTAAGGATCGTTTCCATTTTGGCTGGCATGGGTATTTCCAAGGTAAGGATTACGGGCGGCGAACCGTTTGTGCGTCATGATCTGATGCAACTGGTTAGAACCATAGTCGAAATTGACGGTATTACTAATCTACATATCACAAGTAACGGGGTGTTAATGGCTCAACATGTGAAAGAACTCAAAGCGTTGGGTATCGCTTCGGTCAATTTAAGTTTGGATACACTGGATGCCGGGCGCTCGAAGAGTATTACAAGACGTGATGAGTTTGCCAAGACTTGGCAAACGCTTCAACTTCTGATTGAAAACAAAATTCCGGTGAAATTGAATGCAGTTGTGATGGAGGACAAAAACATCGAGGACATCATTCCAATGATTGAGTTGACCCGGAATCAAAATATTTCCGTGCGCTTTATCGAAGAGATGCCTTTCAATGGCGAAGCCAGTCATTATCCCAGGTTAAACTGGACTTACAAAAAGATTTTGGACTATATCAGTTCAGCATTTCCAACAATCGAAAAGATAACCGATCCACAAAATACAACAGCCTACCATTATCAGGTTCCTGGATTTAAAGGAAATGTGGGAATTATTGCCGCATTTAGCCGTACGTTTTGTGGCTCGTGCAATCGCATACGCATCACTGCTCAGGGAAATCTGAAAACATGCCTGTACGATGAAGGTGTACTTGACATTAAAAGGCTCATTCGAGCCGGGAAATCGGACGAAGTTATCAAAGGTGAATTGTTGAATGCGTTTCTTAATCGTTCCGTTGATGGAATTGAAGCCGAGGCGGCTCGCAAGAAAAGTTTACCGGTGATGGAGTCAATGTCGACTATCGGGGGGTAGATCTAGTCAATGGGCAATAGGATTAGGCATTGGGGGATTAGTCAATAGAATTTAGCTGTTATATTTTTTCCACCACCATTGAAATACAATCAGCGCCCAGATTCGAGCGTGAACATCGCCAGGGCTTGATGAGAAGAGTTGTTTCTTAAGTTGGGCGATAGCTGCGTAGTCAAAAACATTTTGCTCACGAACAAATTTCTCGGATAGCAAATCATCAGTAATCAGGCATTTCATCTCTTTTCTCAACCATTTCAGCATTGGCACTTCGAAACCCTTTTTTGGGCGATTGTACAATTCTTCCGGCAAAAAGTCGCGGAAGGCATCCTGAACAATACGCTTGCGAATCGTTGGACTGATCTTATACTCATCCGGCAGGCAGAACGCAAAATTAACCAATTCAAAATCCAAAAACGGCGAGCGCACCTCCAGCCCGTTGGCCATACTCATCAAATCTACTTTTGTGAGCATATCACCCGGCAAAACAAGATTCATGTCGGTAAGAAGAATGTCATTGATCGTCTCCGTGTTGGGAATGGTCTTCAACAAATCATCTTTGAACAGATTGAATTCCTGTGAATCAAAATTGGTTTTTGACTTCTCAGAGAACAACTGATATGCTTTTTGCTGTGAAGCAAAGCCAGCCCAATGCCAGTAGCGTTCTTTCGAAGTAAGTTTTGCGCCTTCGGCAAAACGCAAAAATTGTCTGGCTTTATTGCTGAAAAAATTATTCCGCGACTGCGGGAAGACTTTCCATATTGGCGCCAAAGAAATTGCAAGTGACTCCTTCCGGCCGGGATGAATCGCTCGAAGAAAAGCCGCATGCTTGTTGTATCCGGCAAATAGTTCGTCGGCACCGTCGCCAGAAAGAGCAACAGTTGCATGTCCTCTGGTTTCCTTACTTAAAATAAAAACATTGATGGCCGAAGAATCAGCAAAAGGTTCATCCAAATAATCAAGGATCGAATGAACATGTGCGTATAGATCATCATTTGTTAATGCGAATACCGTATGATCTGTTTTGAAATGCTTGGCTACCAGTCTGGCATAGTTTGTTTCGTCAAAAAATTTCTCATCGCGAAAGCCAATTGAAAAAGTATGCAGATCAGGCTTATATTTAGCTGCAAGCCCTGTAACAATAGATGAATCAATACCTCCGCTTAAAAATGCTCCAAGCGGAACATCAGAAATTAATCTTCGCTGAACTGAGGCTTCCAGAAGTTGCTTGAATTTTTCTTTAGCACTTGAGTAATCAATAGTTGATTGTCCATTGTCAATGGAAATACTGTAGTAAGTACTGACTGTTGCCTGCCTGCTACTGACTTTTATATAATGTCCAGGTAAAAGTTTCTTTACATTTTTAAAAATTGTGCGTGGCGCTGGAATATAATTGAGTTGCAGGTACGTATGAAGTGACGTGTAGTCGATTTCTTTTTCAATGCCATAAGCTATAATCGATTTCATCTCGGAGGCAAACAAAAACTTGTCCTCGTCAAATTGGTAGAGCAAAGGCTTTACGCCATAACGATCACGGGCAAGGAATAAAGACTGTTCTTGTTTGTCATAAACACAGAAAGCAAAAAAGCCGTTGAGCTTGTTCAAGCATTTTTCTTTTTCAAGAATAAACAGCTTAAGCAAAACTTCCGTGTCAGAATGAGAGAAGAAGGAAGTAACACCTTTTTGTTCAAGTTCCTTTTTTAGTTCTTGGAAATTAAAAATTTCTCCATTAAAAATAATGCAGTAACGCTTGGTTTCATCCCACATGGGCTGGTGAGCAATAGCACTGGTATCAATAATGGATAGTCTGCGATGGCCGAGGCCTACAAACTCATCGTGATATATATCCTGATTATCCGGACCGCGTTTTTCTATTGCCTTAGTAGCTGCGGCTAAATTGACAAGATTGAACTTACCAACGAGATTAAAGGCAAAAATGCCGGTGATACCACACATTGGTTAGTTACTCGTTATTCGTTATTCGAAGACGCAAAGTGATTTTTAGATTGTTTTAATCATCACATTCTTAAACCAAACTTCGTGGCCATGGTCTTGCAAATCGATGTGGCCTTTTGCGGCAAGACCATAGCCTTTGGCTTCATTCCATTTGCAGGCTTCCTTGCGTTTCTTCCAATTTGATGAACCTAGTTCGTATTCTACAATCTTTTGGTCATTGAGCCAATGCTCCACATGCTTTCCATTCACTACAATCTTTGTTGAGTTCCATTCACCCACAGGTTTTAAAGCTTTGGGAGCAGTAGCATACATGTCATAGCTGGCACCTGTCAATTGTTTGTCAGTTGGTTTGGGTAAATAACTATTATCATCGATCAATTGATATTCAGGGCCAGAATAATAGGGTTGCTCAAATTCTTCGGTAGCGCGATAAATGATACCGCTATTTCCTTTGGGTGAAATTTTCCAATCGCAGGTAAATTCAAAATTTTCAAACTCGTCGGTGGTCATCAAGTCAGAGCGTTCATCACCATCGCCTTTAATGGTTTCGTTAAGAGCCTTGCAATGTAAAAGACCGTCTTTCACTTCCCAAGTATTATTTTTTCGTGCTTTAAAAATCTGCCAGCCGTTTAATGTCTGTCCATCGAACAACAATTTCCAACCTTCAGCTTTTTGAGAGTCTGTGAGTGCAGGTAAGGAAGTAACTGCCTCCACAACTGAAGAGGAAAGCGTTTGCGTCTCCTGATTTTCTTTTTTTGCCGGCGAACAAGCTGTGACGATAAACAAAAGAGTAATTAGTTTTTTCATATTTCGAATTGATTGTTAGAAAATTTTTCCCGGGTTTAATATTCCATTAGGATCAAAAACTTTTTTAATACCCCGCATTAAATTAAGATTTACCTCACTCATTGCTATTGACATATATGGTCGTTTGGCAATGCCAATACCATGTTCACCCGAAAGCGTGCCGCCCAAACTCACTGTCAGCTTGAATATTTCGCCAATGCCTTCAGGAATTTCATTCTCCCATCGTTCATCAGAAATATTCTCTTTCAAAATATTTACATGAAGGTTTCCATCTCCAAGATGG
>Ga0206902_10063_pt1 | contig 29158 bp, 15 predicted proteins | sample Alteio_BWOrgHeat_44_FD_153242 | JGI IMG/M metagenome (GOLD analysis project Ga0206902, IMG submission 153242) | Enriched cells from forest soil in Barre Woods Harvard Forest LTER site, Petersham, Massachusetts, United States -... | ecosystem: Environmental > Terrestrial > Soil > Temperate forest >... | reverse complement strand
GCCCGCTTGGGACGAGTATGTGGTTTTCCATTCCACTCAAACCCTTCCACGCTTTATTGTAGAGCTTGGGGTCGACCTTCCTATTGCGCCTTCGACTCCTTCAGTGGCAACTGTAGGAATATTAACGGGAAAATTAATGGCGCTTCTTGATGATCCTGAAATCCAAAGTGACAGTGCTATGTTTGCCATTCTGAATGACAAATCGGAAACTCTGTTTAGTTTAAATGCTCAAAGCCCACTATCTCCTGAAGATTTGGCTTTTTACAATCGTACGATGCAACTTCTTGATCCCAAAGGAAAAATCCGTCCCGTCATCAAACAACAGCTTACAAAATTGCCTGTAGCGCAAAAACCAAATACAAAAGAAGACCCTCCATCAATCGCAAAAATCGCAAAAATCGCAACAGCAGCCACAGCAGCTACAGCTGTTTCTTCAAGCGGAGAAATTCTCAATCAAAAAACGGGCGATGTTGCTTCTTCACCTATTAGCATTGATTCAAAATTGCTTGAGAAAAACAGTACTGCACTCCTTAATGCTGCTTATGTTGGAGATGTAACACTTTGCAAAGCTTTACTTGCAGCTGGTGCTGACCCCTTTATTCTTAAAAAAGACAAAGATATTCATTATAAAAAAGACCAAAATGTGCTTCATAGAGCTGCTTACGGCGGAAAGCATGAAGTCATTTCGCTCTTTGTGTCTTACAAACAACTGCTTAATGCAAAAGACTCAGATGGCGACACACCATTGATGACAGCTGCCCAATGGGGTCATCTCAGCGCCTGTGAAGCGTTACTCAAAGCCGGCGCAGATCCTTTTATTGTTAATAAAGAAGGCAAAAATGTGCTCCATAGAGCTGCTTACATGGGAAAGCTTGAAGTTTTTCCAGTCTTGGCCGCTTACAAACAACTGCTTAATGCAAAAGATGCATATGGCAGCACACCATTGATGCAAGCTGCAAATGGGAGTCCCAAAGCCTGTGAAGCTTTACTTAAAGCTGGCGCTGATCCTTCTATTACTGATAAAGATGGCAAAAACGCTCTTGCTTATGCTACTAAATCCGGAAGTATATCTAAGTATGAAGTTATTAAGCTGCTCAGACCAGTTAGCATAGATCCAAAATCGCTAGAGGAAAGAGATGAATATGGGAACACTTCACTTCTTAATGCTTCTGCAGAAGGGGATGTAGCATTTTGCCAAGCTTTGCTTTCAGCAGGTGCTAACTCCAATGCAACTGATAGATTTGGCAATAATGTATTTCATGCGGCTGTTGAGCGTGGACAACATGTCATTCCACTCTTTGCCGCTTACAAACAACTGCTGAATGCAAAAAATAAAGATGGCCATACGCCATTGATGCTAGCTGCTAAGAAATGCAATTTCAACACCTGTGAAGCTTTACTCAAGGCTGGGGCTGACCGTGCTATTGCTAAAGATGGGATTTTAGGCTCCAATTTAGGGGGCACAAATGCTCTTGATCTCGCCCGTCGATCCACAAGTCCCTGTAAGGATGAAGTCATTAAGCTGCTAAGCTCTTATAAGTAAGAAAAAAGGATTTTGCTTAGTAACCTGAGTTTGGCTTTATGTTATTAGACTTCTTTCGAAACTCTATTCAGTTGCTAAAATCGTGCTCTTTGGCATCTTTCGAAACAAATTTTTCGACCATATGCACTCATATGCTCTCAAAATTTGTTTCAAAATCTGCTCAAAAATCCCTGATTTTTTCAACCAAAGCGAGTTTCGAAAGAAGTCTAGTGTTAATTGGCACTCTCTTCCCCTTCAAAAACCCAAGAAAAAAGATCATATTTTGCTGGATGTTTAGCTTCTTCAATGTAACGTAAAAGAAAAGTATACCTCTCATCAGTTGGGCGATGTTGCATTCTTTATTTTAGTAACCCGAGCCCTATCGACAATCACAGGCTCTAAAAATTGCTTTGTTGGAATTTTCATTTCGTTGTTAAGCTGTACAACAGTTGCGGCAGTAGCTTTTGCTGCCTTATTTGTTGTAGATTGTGCCGTCGAGGCACCAGGTGCTGAAGATAATATTTTCGAATCCGTTATTTTACTATTTTGCTGGCTTCCTTGTTCCCTATTGCGTTTTGTGTATCCATCAATCTCAGCGATAACTTTTTCGCCGGTACTACAACCAACCATTCGTACTTCATTTAATGCTTGATTTTCTTTTATAGCCGCAGCTAACTTTTGCCCCACATTTCCTAGTGTGTTTGCACTTAAATCTAAGCTCAGTAAAGTCCCATTTGCTTTTAGCATGTCTATAAATGTGGTGATATAATTTTTCCCTGCTGTCTCTAGCTTATTTGTGAAAGTAAGACCGCAGCTCACAATCTTGAGTGTGCGTAAACATTTATTCGTTCTTAACGCAACACCTAATGCCACCCCACCTTCATCACCAAATTCATTTTGGGATAGATCAAGTGTCCTTAGATTAGCGTTGGTTGTGAGCGACGATGAAAGGCTATTAATGTTTGTTATGTTACAGGAGCTTAGATTCAATTCAGTTAATGTGCTACCTCCATAAGTTAAGGCCTCAGCTAATGCATCACAACCTGCATTTGCGAAGGCATTTGATTTTAGACTAAGCTTTACAAGTTTCTTATTCTGCTTTAAAGCAGGAACTAATCCAGACATAAGTGTAAGACCACAATTTCCTAAATCCAGATCAGTTAAAGTTGCATTTACAAATAGTGCACTCGCTAATACGGCTGCTCCAGCATTTGCAATATAAACCCCTTCAAAACTCACCTTTGTTAATGATTGATTTTTTTGAATCACTGCAGATAAGGAGCTAATCTCTTGTATCTCTTTGCCGACTTGTCGTACCATCAATTCGGTCAAAGATGTGTTGTTTTGCATTGCAGAACAGAAGTCAGCAAGTTGTTCTTTCTCACTCCTTACAACATGAGTCCTATAATGAATATCGTTGCTTTTTATTTTATCCAGTTCTACCGACATGATTACAATTCTCAACGCTTCTTTAAACGTAGTACTAGACTACACACCTGAGTTTTTGGGTTTATGTTATTAGACTTCTTTCGAAACTCAGGATACATAGAAATTTCATTTTCAGCAAAAATATTTTTGTAGAATCTATCACACTATCACACCGCATTGCTGTTTTGTTTTCGGTATAAATTCCTTAATGATATATGTTAAAAGGTGTTGTCTTTTCAACGAATGCTCAACTTGAAAATGCAGTAAAAAACTTTAACCAAAGGTTTTTATGACAGGAAAAACGCCCGTGCTCATATCCGATTCCTTAGTAGCCCCTGATGATGTTATTAATATCAGAAATGCTACGATTCACTTCACGCATAGGACTGCAGCTAATCAATTATCATCGACGGCATCCGCAGCAAATGCTTCTTTACAGTTAGCCAACTATTCTCAAAGTCCACCTCTTCGTCCACTTACATCTCACCTCGCTACAAAATTGAATGCCAAGGAACATTTCTTTCAGTTCATTAAAGAAGATAACATAGCAGATGTTGAAAACCTGATTTTACAAGATGAACAACTAGCTAATGTCGTTGACTCTCATGGCGACACTCCTCTGATTGTCGCTTGCCGCATGGGATTATCATCAATGTGTCATCTCTTGATAAAACATAATGCACAAGTCGGTATGAAAGGGAGTCATACTCGCAATGCACTTCACAATGCGGCAGTAGAGGGCCATGTAAATGTCGTTGATCTGCTACTAAAGACAGCGATCCCAATCGATAGACAGGATGCAGATGGCAATACAGCTCTGCACTTGGCTGCCCGTCGCGGACACTCTCAGGTATGTAAAATGCTCTTAGATATTGGCGCCGCTCCTCATCTAAAAGGGTGTCCGCGTACTGGATATACCGCTCTTCATTTGGCTGTTCTTAGCGGAGATCTTAAAACCGTCGAACTATTTTTGATATTTAAACATTTACTTAATACCAAATCTCAAAATAGGAGTACACCCTTAATGGTTGCTGCAGAATTCGGACATAGTCAAGAAATCTGCATCGCACTTTTAATGGCAAATGTACAACGTGACGCAGTTGATGAGAACGGTTGGGATGCTGCTCGTATAGCGATGTGCAACGGGAATAGTGAAATTGCCGCTCTAATCAAAACTCCCTTTTTAGACAAACAATCCTTTCTTTCGCGTACTGCGAACCTTGCGTTACTCCTTTCGACCAAAAAACAGGAGCCAGGCCCTACGAGCAAGTGGCAGGATACTGGAGCCAACAAACCACAATCAAAACAATCTGCCATTGCTGCTACTTATGGTGCAGCCAAGAGCCAATCCAAACAAAAAACAGAAATTTACAAAACCTACCATACAACGCAGAAAAGCTATAACAGTCAACCACAGCAACAACCTAAGGTCGCACAGCAAAAATTGATAGATACACCCGCAAACAAAATGAAAAGTCCAATGATAAAAAAGGTAAATGCAGTAGCAGCTGCCCGATCTTTTTCTTCTCCTGATCAAACAAGCGCGGCAAAGCGCCCGGAGCAATCCTCCCAGTACAAGAGAAACGCTCTTCCAGCCAATGTGCGCGCTACAGTAGAAGGAATGAAGCACTTAAAAATAGCGAATGTTACCTCAACAATTATGTCTTGAACTTTTTTAAATAACGCGAGTTTTGGATAAGCCCTCTGTAACAAACAATTTTGTATTGGAGAACATATGACAGCTGCAAGTGTGCAAAAAAGTGTTGCGCCTATTCCTGCGGATTTGCCTCAACTGCTGCATGCGCCAAAGACTCCGTGGCACATCAGTCCGGTTGTTTTTGAAAGAATAAAAGCACAGAGTAAATCGGCAACTGTAAACAAGCGATTTACGACAGTCGCTATAACAAACAAAGATCCTGAGTACGCTTTTGTCTTCCGCTACTTCCAACATCAAAAGCCTCCAGGATATAGTATTAAAGCCATTACGTGTGTGCATAACCCTGACCAAACAATGATGTTTGAAGGCTCATTGATTGGTATGGAAGCCGCAGCAAAAGCCTTTGCTCCTGCTTGGAACAAGGAAGAACCTGTTGCAGCACGTGCCAAAACCATAGAAAGATGGAAAGCTGCAGCAGCACCATTTTCTCCCTTTCAGATTGCCAGTAGCAAAAGAGTGGATAAATTTTTCGATGTTAAAGTTTTGCCTCTGTGGCATGGGTCTAAACACATCGATTCGATTTGTCAAATTGGATTTACCTTTTTTGGGAAACATCATCTATTAAATAAGCTGGCAAAAGCCGGTGCGGAAAAAAGCACTGACATTGGTTATTTTGGCAGTGGCATCTATTTAACAAATAGTGCCCACTATGCTTCGATGTATGCAAAAATGAGTAACTCGAATTCCCTCCTTCTGACATGGGTTGCGATGCGCGAACCTTATCCTGTAGTCAACGATGTCCCTATCCCTAAAAAAGGAAGTGACATGTTAAAGCTGCAAGGAGGCCCAGCCTATCAAAACTACAATGCTCACTATATTCCTGTGACATCCGTTGATCCAAAAGATAGTGAAAACATGGTGTATTACCCTTGTCATCATACTGACGAGCCTGCTTGGGATGAGTATGTGGTTTTCCAAACCACTCAAGCCCTTCCACGCTTTATTGTAGAGCTTGGAGTCGACCTTCCTGTCGCTCCTTCGTCTGCTTCAATTGCATCGAGTGTTTTGGTGGCAACTGTCGGGGCATTGACAGAAAAATTAATGGCGCTTCTGGATGATCCTGTAATCCAAAGCGATAGTGCCCTATTTGCTCTATTGACTGAAAAATCTAATATTTTACTCAATTTAAATTCCCAAAGTCCTCTTTCCTCTGAGGACCTCGCTTTTTATAACAGAACCGTTAAACTTCTTGATTCCAATGGAAAGGTCCGTGCGTTTATAAAACAGCAGCTTACTCAATTACAGCCTGCAGTACCAAAACCTACTATCACTCCTTTTGTAGCCTCGCTACCAGCTTTAAAACCTACTTCTGCTTTGCAAAAAAAAGATACGGAAAGCAACAAAAAAGAAAACAGTGTACAAGCAATACATTCTCTTCCCCACCTTGATTCATCCGATGAGTCTCCGCCTCCGCCACCTCCTGAAGATAGTGTAGAATCTCTTGATAATAAATTGGGTGCGATTGGCTCTGCATCCGTTAACATAGATCCAAAATCGCTTGAGGAAACCGATGCTTATGGGTGCACTCCACTCCTTCATGCAGCTAAAACTGGAGATAAAGAGCATTGCACATCTTTACTTGCAGCTGGCGCTAATGTTAATGCAATTGATAACATCGGTTTCAATGCTCTTCACCTTGCTGCTTGGAATGGGAAGCATGAGATCATTCCGCTCTTTGCAACTTACAAACAACTGTTGAATGCAAAAGATACAGAGGGTAATACACCATTGATGTTTGCTGCTTACTATGGTCTTCCCAAAGCCTGTGAAGCTTTACTCAAAGCCGGAGCAGATCCCTCTGTTGTTGACGATAGATCAGGCAAAAATGCTCTTCATTATGCGGCGCAGGAAGGAAAGCATGAAGTCATTCCACTCTTTGTACCTTACAAACAGCTGCTTAATGCAAAAGATACAAATGGCTACACACCATTGATTCTTGCTGCTTACCGTGGTCTTCCCAAAGCCTGTGAAGCATTGCTAAAACTTGGTGCTGATCCTTCCGCTACTGATAAATCTGGCAGAAGTGCTCTTGATCTAGCTCATCAGTCCCCATGTAGTTTTAAGGACGAAGTTATTAAACTGCTCAGCTCTTATAATGCGCAACAACCCACAAGCCCACAATCTTCTGCACAAAAACCATATGCAAAAGAAGACCCTCCAACACAAGCCAAGATTACAAAGGTTGCAACAGCAGCCAGAGCAGTTTCTTCAAGCGGGGAAACTCTCAACCAAAAATCGGATGATGCTGTTTCTGCAACAGCTAGTGTCGATCCGAAAGCGTTGGAGACAACCGATTGGAAGGGGTATACGCCACTCCTTAATGCTGCTGAAGCCGGAGACGTAGAACTTTGCAAATCCTTGATTGCAGCTGGCGCTAACCTCTATGCAGTTGAAAAGAATGGTAGCAATGCTCTTCAAATAGCTGCTCGGAATGGAAAGCATGAAGTCATTCCACTCTTTGCAGCTCACAAACAACTGCTTAATGCAAAAACTACAGATGGCATCATGACACCATTGATGCTAGCTGCTTATCAAGGTCATCTTAAAGCCTGTGAAGCTTTACTCAAAGCTGGTGCTGATCCTGCTATTATTAATGTAAATGGTTGGAACGCTCTTCATTGTGCTGCTTCGTCTGGAAAGCACGAAGTTATTCCGGTCTTTGCAGCTTACAAACAACTGCTTAATGCAAAAGATACAAATGGCACGACACCGTTGATGACGGCTATTTTTTCAGGTCATTCCCAAGCCTGTACGGCCTTACTCCAAGCCGGTGCTGATCCTAATGCAATTTGGAATGATGGCAAAAATGCGCTTCATACTGCTGCTCATTGGGGACATCATGAAGTTATTCTACTCTTTGCCGCTTACAAACAACTACTTAATGCAAAAGACACGGATGGCAACACACCATTGATTGAAGCAGTCTATAGAGGTCATCCCAAAGCCTGTGAAGCTTTACTCAAAGCTGGTGCCGATCCCTTTATTACTGATAAACTGGGCCTAAATGCTCTTCTTAAGGCTGCTCAGCATGGAAAGCATGAAGTCATTCCACTCTTTGCCACTCACAAACAACTGCTTAATGCAAAAGATACGGATGGCGAAACACCATTGCTCTTAGCTGTTTTCAAAGGTCATCCCAAAGCCTGTGAAGCTTTACTCAAAGCCGGTGCAGATCCCTTTATTACTGATAAACAGGGCCAAAATGCTCTTCATAAGGCTGCTCAGCTTGGAAGTCATGAAGTCATTTCACTCTTCGCCGCTTACAAACAACTGCTTAATGCAAAAGATACAAATGGCTACACGCCGCTGATGGTAGCTGTTTCCATTGGTGCGTCTGAAGCCTGTAAAGCATTACTCCAAGCCGGTGCCGATCCTTCTATTACTAAAGGGGGAATTTTAGGTTTAGGGGGAGATAATGCTCTTGATCTTGCTCGCCGTTCTACAAGTAGCTCTAAAGATGAGGTCATTAAGTTGCTGAGTTCTTATAAGAAATAAAAGATCTCCTTGAATTTCAAGGAGTAAACCAAAAATTAAGTTTATAATGGAGAAAACATGACAGCTGCAAATATGCCAAAAAGCGTTTCGCCAATTCCGACAGATCTGCCTCAACTGCTGCATTCGCCAAAGACTCCGTGGTACATAAGTCCGGCTCTCTTTGAGCGCATTAAGAAACAAGAGGCTGTGGATGGTGCCGGAAAGCCTTTTGTTGCTGTTCAGGTGATAAACAGTGATCCTGAATATGCTTTTGTGGTGCGCTACTTTCAGCATCAAAAGCCTCCACATTATGCTATCAAGAGCATTCGTTGTGTTCATAATCCTGATCAAACGAAAATTTTTGAAGGATCGTTTACAAGTATGGAGGAAGCTGCAAAAACGTTTTCTCCTGGTTGGAGCCAGGAAGAACCGAAAGCTCAGCGTGCACAAACCATTGAGCGGTGGAAAGCGTCTGTCGCACCTTTTTCTCCATTTCAAATTCCTTCTTCAAAACGTGTGGATACCTTTGTCAGAAGCAAGATAATTCCGCTCTGGCATGGCAGTAAACAGGTTGACTCCATCTGTAAGATCGGTTTTAGTTTTTTTGGAAAACATCACTTCTTCGATAAAAATGCTAAAGCCGGTGCTCAGGCAAGTACGGATATTGGTTACTTTGGCAGCGGCATCTATTTTACAAACAGTTCTCATTATGCCTCCATGTACCATTCCGGAACACTTTTTCTGGCATGGGTGTCCATGCGCGAACCGTATCCTGTTGTCAACGATGTCCCGATCCCTAAAAAAGGAGCAGACATGCTCAAACTGCAAGGAAAGGGGGCGTATCAAAACTACAACGCCCATTACATTCCCGTCACATCTACAGATCCTAGCAATGCTGACAACATGATTTATCATCCGTGCCATGCAACCGAACAGCCTGCCTGGGATGAGTATGTGGTTTTCCAGGCCACTCAAGCCCTTCCACGTTTTATTGTGGAGTTGGGAGTCGATTTACCTGTCGCGCCTTCATCTCCAACAGTAGCAACTGTAGGCGCGTTGCTGGAAAAATTAATGATACTTTTGGACAATCCTGAAATCCAAAGTGACACTGTCTTGTTAGCTATTCTGAATGACAAATCGGAAGCCTTATTTAGTTTAAATCCTCAAAGCCAACTTTCCTCTGAAGATTTTGCTTTTTACAATCGTACCATGCAACTTCTGGATCCCAAGGGAAAAATCCGTCCTCTCATCAAACAACAACTGACAAAATCACAATCTGCATCACAAAAACCAAATGCAAAAGAAGACTTTCCCGCCATCGCCATGGTTACAAAAATTCCAACAGCTTCAACAGCGTCAACAGCAGTCTCTTCAAGCGGAGAAACTCTCAATCAAAAATCAGTTGATGTTGTGTCTGCAGCTGTTAGCATCGATCCAAAATTGGAAATAACCGATGCAGATGGATGCACCCCTCTTCTTCTTGCATCTAAAGCGGGGAATATAGAACTTTGCAAAAGTTTACTTGCAGCTGGTGCCAACCCAAATGCAATTGATAAAGATGGTTATAATGCTCTTCATATTGCTGCTTGGCAGGGGAAGTATGAAGTCATTCCAATCTTTGCCGCTTATAAACAATTGCTTAATGCAATAGATCGACGTGGCGAGACACCGTTGATGATAGCTGCGTGGAATGGTCATCTCAAAGCCTGTGAAGCTTTACTCCTAGCTGATGCTGATCCGCTTATTGTTAAAGACGGCGGAAATGTTCTGCATTTTGCTGCTCAGGCAGGAAAGCACGAAGTCATTCAATTCTTTGCGGTTTACAAACAACTACTTAATGCAAAAGCTACAAATGGCGACACACCATTGCTTCTAGCTGCTGGATATGGTCATCCCAAAGCCTGTGAAGCGTTACTTAAAGCCGGTGCTGATCCATTTATTGTTAATAATAAGCAACACAATGTGCTTCATTTTGCTGCTCATGAGGGAAAACATGAAGTCATTCCACTCTTTGCAGCTTACAAACAACTGCTTAATGCAAAAGATAAATATAGCAACACACCATTGATGCGGGCTGCCGGGCGTGGTCATACCAAATTCTGTGAAGCATTACTTAGAGCTGGTGTCGATCCTTCTCTTATTGATCAACATGGCCAGAACGCTCTGCATTGGGCTGCTAAGGAAGGAAAGCATGAAGTCTTTCCAGTGCTCCTCGCTGCTCACAAACAACTGCTAAATGCAAAAGCTACAAATGGCGAGACGCCATTGATACTTGCTGCTGTGAATGGTCATGCCAAGGCCTGTGAAGCTTTACTAAAAGCCGGTGCAGATACTTCTATTACAGATTGCCATGACCAAAACGCTCTTCATTTGGCTGCGATTTTTGGACAACATGGAGTCATTACAACCCTCCTTGCCGCTCACAAACAACTGCTTAATGCAAAAAATTCATCTGGCAACACTCCATTGATTCTTGCTGCTTTCAAGGGTCATCCCAAAGCTTGTGAAGCTTTACTCAAAGCCGGTGCTGATCCTTCTATTGTTAAAAATAAAGAGGGCCAAAATGCTTTTGATTATGCACGTCAGTCCACAAGTAGTTCTAAGGATGAAGTCATTAAGTTGCTCAGTTCGTATAAAAAATAAGAGAGAAAGAGAGTGGATAGCAATTCCTTAATAACCTGAGTTTTGGGTTTATGTTATTGAAATTCAGGAGGACTTTCTTGATGAATTGCGCAATTTTTTTCGAACAAATGGTTTTCTTTCCCTTTGTGAGAAAAAAAGTGCGCAAGTCGCAAGAAAAAACCCTGAGGTTCAATAACATAAACCCAAAACTCAGGTTAATATAAAGCTCATCGAAATAACGGTAAAATAAGGTTAAGGTGAGGTTTGAAAATGGGCCAGATTTGAAAAACGTTTTGCATTGTTTTTTTTGTTGAAAAAAATGAGCTCTTGCATACTTTTTTGAATTTAACTATTATGGTGCAATTGGTGCAATTAGAGTATAACTGGTGCAATTGGTGCAGTTATAGAATAGCTGTGCAATGAATATAACATAAGTAACATTATGAGGGAAAAATCATTAATTTATCCAGAGAGAGAATCTAAAACACTAGAATTCAAATCTTTGCTTCCTGACTTCAATAAACTTATCAAAACATGTATAGCTTTTGCCAATGGCGTTGGGGGGCAAATAGTCATTGGAATTGAGGATAAGACCAGGCAAATAATCGGTGTCAAAGATAAAGATCGAGATCGACTTTATGATGACTTTCCAAACAGCCTCTACGATTCTGTAAGCCCTACATTACTACCTCAGATTTATGAAAAGAGAATTGAGGAACATTCTATTCTCATTATCCAAATCCCTCCAAGTCCTAAAAAACCATATTTTGTAAAAAGTGAAGGAATTCCTCAAGGCATTTATGTACGTGTTGGCACAAGTACACGTAAAGCTAGCCAGGATTATATCGAAGATTTGATTCGTGAGGGTAATCGACTGAATTTTGATGAAGAACCGATCAGACAGGACATGAAAATTCTATCAAAAAAACTGTTAGAACAATTCTATGGCAAGCAAATTCATGTAAGAAAACTGCTTGCAGATAAAATTGTTGCTTCATCAGTCGCAGCTCAAGACATTTATTATCCTACAGTCACAGGTCTTTTATTTTTTTCAGATGATCCTCACATATATTTGCCTGAGGCTACCGTTATTTGTACTTTATTCAGAGGGGATAGCGGCCGAGATATTATTCAGACCAAAGAAATAACGGGACCTATTGAGAAACTGGCTGAGGATAGCTTTAAGCTAGTGCAATCTTGGTTAATTAGAGACTACAAACTACATGGAGTTCGTCTACAAGGGAAAAGTCCAGTACCGGACAATGCTCTACGAGAAGCTATTATCAATGCGCTTATCCATCGCAAATATTCAATCCCAGGAGCCGTTAAAATATCGCTATATGAACATCACTTGAATATCTTAAATCCTGGTTGTTTCCCAGGATTAGTAGATTTGGAGAATCTTGGTGATGGCACTACATTTTACGTAATCCTCATATTGCAAGGCTTGCTCATCGAATGGGCCTTGTTGAAAAACTAGGCTCCGGTATTCGTCTAATTTTTGATAGCTGTAAAGAAGTAGGATTAAAACAACCACAATACCAAGAAGGTAGTGATACAGTAAAAATCACTTTCTATTTTGAACAGATCCGTCAGGTTGAACAATCTGATGAAGAAGTAATTCTTTCACTAATGGCCAATCGAGATGACCTCACAATTCAAGATGTAATCAATGGCTTAGAAGTATCTCGAAATACCGCTACTCGTAAGCTTAATACCCTTGTTAAAAACAGAAAATTGATGCGTCTTGGAAAAGGCCCAGCCGTGAGATATAGAGCAATTTAATTGGAGAGTATATGACAGCAGCAAGTGTGCCAAAAAGCGTTGCGCCTATTCCGACAGATTTGCCTCAACTGCTGCATGCGCCAAAGACTCCGTGGCACATCAGTCCGGGTCTTTTTGAGCGCATCAAGAAACAAGAGGCTGTGGATGGTGCCGGGAAGCCTTTTGTGGCTGTTCAGGTGATAAACAGTGATCCTGAATATGCTTTTGTGGTGCGCTACTTCCAGCATCAAAAGCCTCCACATTATGCTATCAAGAGCATTCGTTGTGTTCATAATCCGGATCAAACAATGATGTTTGAAGGAGCGATGAAAGGCATGGAAGCAGCTGCAAAAACGTTTCCACCGGGCTGGAGTCAGGAAGAACCTAAAGCTCAGCGTACACAAACAATCGAACGTTGGAAAGCGTCTGTTGCTCCTTTTTCTCCATTTCAAATTTCCTCTTCAAAACGTGTAGATAAGTTTGTCGGAAGCAAGATTATCCCTCTCTGGCATGGTAGTAAACAGGTAGAGTCTATCTGTAGCAGCGGTTTTACCTATTTTGGCAAACACCACTTCTTTGACAAAAATGCTAAAGCAGGTGCACAGGCAAGTACAGACATTGGGTATTTTGGCAGCGGTATCTATTTTACAAACAGTTCTCATTATGCCTCCATGTACCATTCTGGAACACTTTTTCTGGCTTGGGTGTCCATGCGCGAACCTTATCCCGTTGTGAATGATGTCCCAATCCCTAAAAAAGGAGCAGACATGCTCAAACTGCAAGGAAAGGGCGCTTATCAAAACTACAATGCCCATTACATTCCCGTCACATCTACGGATCCTAGCATTGCTGACAACATGATTTATCATCCGTGCCATGCAACCGAACAGCCTGCCTGGGATGAGTATGTGGTTTTCCAGGCCACTCAAGCCCTTCCACGTTTTATTGTGGAGTTGGGAGTCGATTTACCTGTCGCGCCTTCATCTCCAACAATGGCAACCGTTGGGACATTGACGGACCAATTATTACTCCTTATGGATAATCCTGAGATCCAAAGCGACAGCGTCATGTTTGCAATTCTGAATGAAAAATCAGCAACCTTATTTAGTTTAAGTCCCCAAAGTCCTTTATCTTCTGAAGATTTTTCTTTTTACAATCGTATCCTGAAGCTTCTTGACCCTATTGGAAAAATTCGTCCCGCAATCAAACAACAATTGACAAAATCGACAACATCACCAAAACCAGATGCAAAGGAAAATCCTTCATCAATCGCCAAGGTTACAAAGAGTGCAACAGCCGCCACAGCAGTTTCTTCAAGTGGCGAAACTGTCAATCAAAAAACTGGTGATGTTGTTGCTGTACCAATTAGCATAGATCCAAAATCGCTGGAGAAAACCGATGCTGATGGCATGACGCCACTGCTCAATGCTGCCAAAGAGGGTAACGCAGAACTTTGCAAAGCTTTACTTGCAGCCGGTGCTGATCCTAATGCAATGGGTAAAAATTGTGTGAATGCTCTTCATATTGCTGCTGGACATGGCAAGCATGAAGTCATCCCAGTCTTTGCATCTAACAAACAACTTATTAATGCACGAGATATATATCGCTGCGCACCATTAATGCAAGCTGCTTGGAGCGGCTATAGCAAAGTGTGTGAAGCTTTACTCAAAGTCGGTGCTGATCCTTCTATGACTGATTTGAATGGTGAAAATTCTCTCCAAATAGCTGCTCGGAGAGGACATCATGAAGTAGTGGCAGTCCTCCTCCATACAATGAACAAACAATTGCTTAATGCAAATGAAGATTCTCCATCAATAGCCAAAATCATAAAGCATACAACAGCAGCAACAGCAGTTTCTTCAAGTGGAGAAACTTTCAATCAAAAAACAGGCGATGTTGTTTCTGCAACCGCTAGTTTCGATCCAAAGTCGTTGGAAAAAACTGATGCAGATGGGAACACTCCACTCCTGAATGCTGCTCGTGCTGGAGATGTAGTACATTGCAAAGCATTACTTGCAGCCTGCGCTAACCACAATGCAATTAATACAGCAGGTCGCAATGCTCTTCATATTGCTGCATACTGTTTGAATCATGAGATCATTCCACTCTTTGCAGCTTATAAACAATTGTTTAATGCAAAAGATACCTATGGCGCTACACCCCTGTTGTGCGCTGCATCTTCTTGTACTTTTTGGGTTAATCCCCAAAAAACCTGTGAAGCTTTACTTAAAGCAGGTGCTGATCCTTCTCTTATTGATAAAGAAGGCCGAAACGCTCTTCATGCTGCTGCTGTCTATGGAAAGCATGAAGTCATTACAGCCTTCACAGGACATACACAACCGCTTAATGCAAAAGATATGTACGGCACAACACCATTGATTATAGCCGCTAGCTCTGGTCATTCCAAAGCTTGTGAGGCATTGCTTAAAGCTGGTGCTGATCCTTCTCTTACTGATAAAGAAGGCCTTAACGCTCTTCATGTGGCTGTGCAGGTAGGACAGCATGAAGTTATTCCACTCTTTGCAGCTTACAAGCAACTGCTCAATGCAAAACATATGTACGGCGAGACACCTTTGATGATAGCTGCGTGGAAAGGTCTTCTCCAAACCTGTGAGGCATTGCTTAAAGCAGGTGCTGATCCTTCCGTTACTGATAAAAAAGGCCAAAATGCCCTTCATCATGCGGCGCAGAAAGGAAAGTATGAAGTTATCCCACTCTTTGCAGCTTACAAACAGCTGCTTAATGCAAAAGATACTCTTGGGAAGACACCATTGATGCAAGCTGCTTGGATGGGTCATCTCAAAGCCTGTGAAGCTTTACTAAAAGCTGGTGCTGATCCTTTTCTTACTGATAAAGAAGGCCAAAATGCTTTCGCTTGGGCTGCGGCATCCACTTGGCCTCTTAAATCCATAGATAGTTCTAAGGATGCAGTCATTAAGCTGCTCAGCTCTTATGAGAAATGAAGGGGCTAGTTTTTGCAATTCATTAAAGTGCGCAAGATAAAACTGCTTATTGATATCTGTGCAATCTATGGCTAATTTTCTTTGCGTCTTTGTTGTTGGATATGTGTGTTTATTTTATAAAGATTTCAGTGAATTTTTTGTATTGGAGAGTATATGACAGCTGCAAGTGTGCCAAAAAGCGTTGCGCCTATTCCGACAGATTTGCCTCAACTGCTGCATGCACCAAAGACTCCGTGGCACATCAGTCCGGCTCTTTTTGAGCGCATCAAGAAACAAGAGGCTGTGGATGGTGCCGGGAAGCCTTTCGTTGCTGTTCAAGTCGTGAACAGTGATCCTGAATATGCTTTTGTGGTGCGCTACTTCCAGCATCAAAAGCCTCCACACTATGGTATCAAAGCTATTCGGTGTGTTCATAATCCGGATCAAACAATGATGTTTGAAGGAGCGATGAAAGGCATGGAAGCAGCTGCAAAAACGTTTCCACCGGGCTGGAGTCAGGAAGAACCAAAAACTCAGCGTGCACAAACGATTGAACGCTGGAAAGCGTCTGTTGCTCCATTTTCTCCGTTTCAAATTTCCTCTTCAAAACGTGTAGATAAGTTTGTCGGCAGCAAGATCATCCCTCTCTGGCATGGCAGTAAACAGGTTGAGTCTATCTGTAGCAGTGGTTTTACCTATTTTGGCAAACACCACTTCTTTGACAAAAATGCTAAAGCCGGTGCACAGGCAAGTACAGATATTGGTTTTTTTGGCAGTGGCATCTATTTTACAAACAGTTCTCATTATGCCTCCATGTACCATTCTGGAACACTTTTTCTGGCATGGGTTTCGATGCGCGAACCGTATCCTGTTGTCAATGATGTCCCGATCCCTAAAAAAGGAGCAGACATGCTCAAACTGCAAGGAAAAGGGGCGTATCAAAATTACAACGCTCATTACATTCCCGTCACATCTACAGATCCTAGCAGTGCTGACAACATGATTTATCATCCGTGCCATGCAACCGAACAGCCTGCCTGGGATGAGTATGTGGTTTTCGAAAAGACTCAAACCCTTCCACGTTTCATTGTAGAGCTTGGAGTTGACCTGCCTGTCGCGCCTTCGACTCCTTCAGTGGCCACCGTAGGGGCATTAACCGATCAACTGCTAGCGCTTCTGGACAATCCTGAGATCAAAAGCGACAATGTCATGTTTGCTATTCTAAATGAAAAATCAGAAACCTTATTTAGTTTAAATCCTCAAAGCCAACTTTCCTCTGAAGATTTTTCTTTTTACAATCGTACTCTGAAACTGCTTGACTCCAATGGCAAAATCCGTCCCATTATCAAACAACAACTTACTAAATCACCAAAACCAGATGCAAAGGAAGACCTTCCATCAATCGCTAAGGTTACAAAAATTCCAACAGCTTCAACAGCGGCCATAGCAGTCTCTTCAAGCGGGGAAATTATAAGTCAAAAAACAGGCGATGCTGTTTCTGCTCCAGTTAACATAGATCCAAAATCGCTTGAGAAAACCGATGCCGATGGGAATACTCCACTCCTGGGTGCTGCTACAGCCGGAGATGTAGCACTTTGCAAAGCTTTACTTGCAGCCGGTGCTAACCCTAATGCTTTTAATTACTATGGTTGGAATGCTCTTCATATTGCTGCTATTAAAGGAAAGCATGAAGTCATTCCGGTTTTTGCAGCTTATAAACACCTGCTGGAAGAACAAGATAAAGGTGGTCAAACACCTTTGTTTCGCGCTGTTTGTCACGGTTATCCCCAAGCCTGTGAGTTACTCAAAGCCGGTGCTGATCCATCAATTACTGATAGCAATGGCTACAATGTTCTTCACTGGGCTGCTAGTGAAGGACAGCATGAAGTCATTCCTGTTCTTGCAGTTTATACACAATTGCTTAATGCAAAAAATAAATTTGGCCAAACACCATTGATTCTTGCTGCTTGGTATGGTCATCCCAAAGCGTGTGAAGCTTTGCTAAAAGCCGGTGCTGATCCCTTTATTGTTAAGGATGAGAACGGTCAAAATGTTCTTCATTGGGCTGCTCAGGAAGGAAAGCATGACGTCATTCCACTCTTCGCGCATTATAAACAACTGCTTAATGCAAAAGACACAATTGGTGAGACACCACTGTCTAAAGCTGCTTGGTATGGTCATCTTAAAACATGTGAAGTATTACTGAAAGCTGGTGCTGATCCTTCCATTACTAATAATAAAGGCAGAAGTGTTCTTCATTTTGCTGCTATGAATGAAAAGCATGAAGTTATTCCAGTCTTTGCTGCCTATAAACAACTCCTTAATGCAAAAGACGCAAATTGCGATACACCTTTAATGGCAGCTGCTTGGAGTGGTCATCCCAAAGCGTGTGAAGCTTTACTTACTGCAGGCGTTGATCCCTTTATTGTTAAAAACGGCCACAATGCCCTTCATTTTGCTGCTATGAATGGAAAGCATGAAGTCATTCCATTCTTTACAGCTCACAAACAACTGCTGAATACAAAAGATACAGATGGCAACACACCGTTGGTGCTAGCTGCTTTCCATGGTCATCCCAAAGCCTGTGAAGCTTTACTTAAAGCCGGTGCTGATCCTTCCGCTACTGATAAATATGGCAGAAGTGCTCTTGATTTGGCTCGTCTTTCCACAAGTAGTGCTAAGGATGAAGTCATTAAGCTGCTGAGTTCTTATAAGAAATAGAAGGTGGAGTGGTATTTAACGCGAATTTTGGATAAGCAATGGGCTTATTCGAGGATCTTTTCTTCCAGCTTTGAGAAATTTTTTCTCACCTTTAGGGCGCGGGCTGTGGGTTTCGAAGTAAATTTTCAAATCTGAAAGAAAATCTCTCTCGAATGAGCTGCATTGCTTATCCAAAACTCGCGTTATTAAGCAATTAATTAAAGTAAGCCAAGATAAAACGGCTTTATCTGCACAATCTGAGACTAATTTTCTTTTGTCTTTTTGCTGCGTATGCTATAATTTAAGAAGCGAAGTGGAGCATTGGATTACTTAATCTGCCTGTTTTGCAGAAACTAAGGAGATTTTTATGGCAGCTATTTCTTCTAATATCCCCCCTAATTTTCAAAACAAATCAGAAAGCATTCCCCTTGAAAAGAAGCATGCACAAACAAGCAAGCGTGGTGCAGAAGCGGCTACAGAAATGTTAAGCCGAAGTAAATTGATGGAAAAGATTGACGCTTTTTTCTGTAATGAACCGGGCAATGCTGTCGACTATGTCCCCTATTTTCTTGAGAAAATTCAGAAGAATAAACAGTCAATTGGTTCAACAGATAAAGATTATGAAACTCTTTCTCATAAAGTCTATGCACTCTATAGACGTGAGATAATAGAGAAAGCTTGTAAAGAAGTTGATGCAAATCCAACAGCATGGACATTCAAAGATGTGGAAGAATGGAAAGCTCTTCGGGCGACTTTTAAGGATTTTATGTGGGTGTATTCTAAAATGGTATATAGCGGAGCTCAGGGGAAAGCTATCTCCATTGCGATGAAACAAGAATTTCCCTCTTTACCAAGTAATTTCTGGCCTTCCGTCAATGCAGTAATATTGCCTCCTGAAAAAGAGAAATTTTTTCCTGAGGACTAGTAACTGTAAAAATCTAAAGATGTAGTCCCTCGTCATCAGATGGTGCAGCTGTTGCTGAGCCTGTAGTGCTTACACTTGCGGCTGTATTCCCGCTTGCTCCCATTGTCACATGGCTTGTAGATGTGCTTACGGTTGCTGCAGCTGTAGTGCTGCTCTTTGCTTTTTCATCCTCCTCAAGCTCACGACTGGTGGGAGTGCGCACCATATGAGTAAATATTTCATCCTCTGAAATCTCCATCAGTGCTCTCGAATAGTCAGGACAGTTGATTGTTACTATCGTTTTTGTAGCATTGTAAGGCACGTCCAGTTCTTTGGAACCCACAAATACCAAAATAGTGTCACCATTTTTTAGCTGGCTTTGATAAGGCTCTAATTGTTTAGGAAGGATGGCAATACCAATACTGGTCGAGGATACACTAGCTGTTGCCCATACTTCTGCAGAACCCGTCTTGTTTCTACTGGGAAGCATAATCATGGATTCTTCATCTTCTCCTTTTTCATTTTTAATTGTAATCGCACTGTCTGCATCTTCCTGTTTTTTTGTTACTGGCAGTATAAACAGCATAGAAGAATGGGCTCTTTCTGATAACTCACGCAATCCTTCAAGACTCTTTGGCTCTCCTAACTTATCTTTGGTTCTTTCTAAAACAACAGGTAGCCCTCCTCTAGCAGGACTTATTAATGAACTATTACGCCCTGAATCAGAGTAGATATAATTTAAACAAACCCTTGTTTTAACGTGATTATGATCCGCCGAGTTTACGCTAGCAAATCCAAGCTTCTCCGCTCTAGCAGGCGTCAAAATACCATGTTCCATAATACTATTAAATACGTTTATCTTTTTTTGGATGTGCGTAGGAATATTTTGAGTTTTGGTATTTTCTGCCTTTATGGAACTTGCGGAGGCTGCTGTTGCAGTCCCGGAAGTCGCACTTTCCGCAGCCGTTGTTTTTTTGTTGGTTTCCAAAGGCTTAGCTGCTGTTAACTGATGAACGTGCGAGCTAACAAGAGATTCGCGCAGTTTTTCTCCCTCCGCATACGGAGCATTCCCTGTGGAAGTTGGAGCTGCCGTAGTTAGATTGGGGGCTGTTTCGTTGGGCTGAGAGGAGGGCTTTTCTTTCTCTTTCTCCTTAGGCTTATCATTTATCTGGGAATAAGAAGTGCTTGTTGAGAAAGGGTTTGCTGTAAATGGTTCCATATTAGCCTCCTTTTAATCCAAGTTTTATATTTTTACTATTTTATACCGAGAAACATTAGTATTGCAATTACAAAATTTTGTTAATTTATATTATTAATAATAACATTAAATTAATTATAAGGGGCCTTGTAGGATAAGTCATTCTGCAGCACAGAAAAGGGGGTCAGACGTGGAATCGTGGAATTCTCATCTCACTATGAAACTCAAAGTCGGTGCTGATCCTTTCATTACTGATACAAAAGGCGACAATGTTCTTCATTGGGCTGCATGTAAAGGTGAGCATGAAGTCATTCCGGTCTTTGCAACTTACAAACAACTATTGAATGCAAAAGATGCAAATGGCGATACACCTTGACTCGAGCTGCTTGGCAGGGCCATCCCCAAGCCTGTGAAGCTTTACTCAAAGCCGGTGCTGACCCTTCGATTGCTAATAAAGATGGCCAAAATTCTCTTCATAGTACTATTTCTTCGTTTGCATGCCATGATGTCATTCCCATCCTCCTTTCGGGGCGCAATCATTTGCTCAATGCAAAAGATAGGGATGGCTATACACCATTGATGCTAGCTGCTTTGTACGGGAAACCTAAAGCTTGCAAAGCTTTACTCATAGCCGGTGCGGATCGTTCGATTTCTAAAGGAGGGGGTTTTTTAGGAATTGGGGGCACAAATGCTCTTGATCTTGCTCGTCAGTCTACAAGTCCCGATAAGAATGAAGTTATTGAGTTGCTCACCACTTATAAAAAATAAGAAAGAGGGAAGTCGTAATTTTGCATTCATTAGACTTCTTGCAATTATTCTCATAACCTGAGTTTTGGATTAAAGCTGGAAATTGATAAAGTGGCTAATTTTCTTTTTGTCATTTGTTTGTTGTGATTGAATAAATTATTAATAAGAATCCAAAAAAAGAGACTAGCTATTTGGAGGTAATTAGACTATACTCCGAAAATGTCGTGCAAAAATGGAGTATGCTCTTCCAAGTGAAATAAAGTATATTATCATTGACGAAATACAGAAAATCCCTCGTTTACTAGATGTGGTCCACCTTTTAATTGAAAAAACAGATAAAATTTTTATTCTAACAGGATCTAGCGCTCGCCTTTAAAAGGGCTTTACAAACATCTCGATGACCTCTTTTTTGTTTGGTGATGATTTTGTTATTTTTTTGCATCACTCTGTTTCATATACGCCGACAGCAATTTGAGAACTTCAGTTTTGCCTGCAGCTTCAGCCAACTGCATCGCATTCTTGCCTTCACCATTAGTTGCATTTTGATTAGCACCGACCGCTAAAAGTGCTTCACATACCAATGGGTGGCCTTCTTTAGCTGCTAACATGAGTGGAGTAGCTCCCTTTTTGCATTTTAAATCAATTAGTTGTCTATAAGGGAAAAGCATTTGAACGATTGCGGTTTTTCCACTCTGTGCAGCATGGTGCATTGCGGTGTAGCCAATCATATCTTTCATGAGTGGATTGGCATCAGCCTTCACGAGCTCTAAACACACTTCTAGATGACCTTCAGCTGCTGCCAACATAAGAGGGGTTCTGTCATTCCAGCTTTTCGAATCAACAAGCTGCTTTATTTTTGAAAGATATTGGACGATTTCGGCTTTTCCTTCACTAGCCGCTAGGTGCATAGCGTTTATGCCATCCTCATTCGTTGCAAGTGCATTTGCGCCAGCCTTCAAAAGGATTTCACACGCTTCTAAATGGCCTTGATGTGCTGCAACCATAAGCGGTATAAAGTTGTCTTTGGCTTTTGAATTAATAAGCTGTTTAAACGCTGCAAGCAATCGGACAATCTCGGTTTTTCCATAGTAGGCAACAATGTGCAAAGCAGTTTGGCCATCCTCATTTGTTGCAAGTGGATTAGCTCCTGCATCCAAAATGCTCTTACATGCTTCTAGATGACCTTGTCTTGCTGCAAACAAAAGAGGGGTGCAACCATTTTTATCTTTCGAGTCAAGGAGCTGTTTATAGCCTACAAATATTTCGGCTTTTCCTGCCCCTGCAGAATAGTGCACAGCGTTACAGCCATCTATATCCGTTGCCAGTGGATTAGCGCCGGCCTTCAAAAGAAGTTTACAAACTTCTAGTTGGCCTTGTTCTGCTGCTAATAGAAGTGGGGTACGACCATCTTTGAAAGGTAAATCAATCAGCTGCTTATGAGCTAAAAGCATTTGAACAATTTCGGTGTTTCCTTCCCGTGAAGCATAGTGCATTGCATTGAAGCCATTCTCATTCATTGCCAGTGGGTCAGCACCAGCCTTCAAAAGGAGCTCACAAACCTTTACATGACTGTATTGTGCTGCAAGCAAAAGAGCGGTTTTACCGTTCTTGTTTTTTATATCAATAAGTTGCGTATGAGGCAGAAGACGAGCGATGATTTCGGCTTTTCCTGTCCATGCAGCAAAGTGCATAGCGCTCGAGCCATTCTTGTTCGTTGCAAGTGGATCAGCGCCTACTTTTAGAAGTGCTTCATATGCTCCTACATGACCTCCATATGCTGCAAACATCAGTGGGGTACAACCGTCATTGGCATTTGAGCAAATGAGCTGTTTATGGACGGAAAACAATTGAACGATTTCAGTTTTTCCTGCATCAGCAGCCCAATGCATAGCGCTCCAGCCCGTCTCATTCGTTGCAAGCTGATCAGCACCTGCCGCCAAAAGGAGCTTACACACTTCTAAATGACCGCTTTGTGCCGCAAACATAAGTGGCGTACTGCCATTTTTAGCTCTTGAATCAATGAGCGATTTATGCACCGAGAGCATACTGATTATTGCGGTTTTCCCTTCTCTGGCAGCATAGTGGATAGCATTTAGGCCATCCTCATCCATTGCAAGCAGATCGGCTCCAGCCTTCAAAAGCACTTGAGAAACTACTTGATCACCATCTTGTGCTGCAAGCATAAGTGGCGTACACCCGCGTTTGGTTTTTGAATTGATGAGCTGTTTGTTCGCTGCAAACAGTTGGACGATTTTGACTTTTCCATCACACACTGCTTGGTGGAGGACGTTGGAGCCTTGCCTATCCGTTGCGAGTGGGTTAGCACCAGCCTTCAAAAGGGCTTCACACACGTCTAGATAGCCATTTTGTGCTGCTAACATAAGCGGGGTACGTGCAACATGGGTTTCCAAATCAAGCGTAGGATTTTTAAGCTTGGTTGGAATGGTATTTCCGAGGATCTGTAAAACTGTTTTTACTTTGGCAAGATTGGGGTCAATCATTAACAGTCCTTCTTTCGAGGCAGATAGCCTTTCGATGATTACTGTGCAGAGTTCTTTTGCTTTGGTCTGGACGGCCCTGTCAGCCTTTCTATCAGCGTCTGTGGCTTTGAAAGCCTTAGTAACGTATCCATTAAATTCCAAGAACTCCACAATCCCTGATAATCTAGGGGCAATTGATTGAGCTGCAGCCGCACTCAAAGCCACTGTTTCTTTTGCAAGTCCAAGTGATTCCGCTGCTGCCGTATCAATTCCTGTAGGTGCTTCTCCGAATAACGCTGCTGCAAGCGCTTTGATATCCTGAGTTGACGAAATAACTTCACCTAGTATCTCAAAAGCTCCATAAATAAATTTCCAATCATAACTTGTTTTCTTTGTCGCTAATAGGGTTTGGATGGCAATGACCTTCTGGATACTATCAGGGGCTTTTTGCACCTGATTCCGTAACATAAATAATGCGTCGAACCACTCTCCTTTAAATTTATGTTCCAACCCTTGAAACGCCTCGACGATTTCCGAAAAAAAGCCTGAAGCGTCTTTGTTGTAAGCCTTTCCTGCCGCAGTTGCACAGTGTATAAATCTTTGAAAAAATTCCCTAAAAGCTGTGAGATCAGAAGTAAACCTTCTGCTTGCTTGCATGGCCATCTCAGTCGCATACTCAATATCGAGATCATCTTGTCTATTCAATTTAGTGAAACTACCTGTAGTATCTAATAATGCTTTCTTTCGCTCCTCTACAACAGCATTAACGTGTTTCATACTATAATGACGGAGATAAAGCTCCACCGCTGCACTGAAAGCTTTGACCAGCTTTCGTTGGAACTTTATTGTGAGCAATTGTGCATTTGGTGCTATGAGATCATTATTTAAGTCGATCACAATTTCTAATATGCCGTCTGCAGTGTATTGAGCAATGGGGTCGTTCTCCATAATGCGAATAAGTAGGTTGAACACTTCTTCTTTTAGATTGGCATAGTGCTTACTTGAAATCCTACTAAGCTTACAAAGATCTGATCGGACCGATGTGAGGTTGATAAAATCCTCGGCATTGTTGCGCAATGCGTTGATTTTATCCGCGATAAGTAAGTTTGTTTCTTTTTTTGAAAAATCGACCGTGTCCGCCGATTCCCCCAATTCAACTAAAACAGCTATTTCAGAACGATTTTTAAGAAAGGTTAGCTCTCTAATCTTTGCTTTTAATTCGCTTATCGTTCGCGTCTGAGCCACAGCCATTGCAGAAGCCGAGGCAGCTGTCCCCTTCGCAAACGGAGTATCGATTGAAGAAGACACCTTGACATCAGCTTGAGAACGAAATGCTGACCGTGAACTCACTGACAATCGGTTGGACGCATGAGGCGATCCCAAAGCTGCCAATACCGGAGCTGCTGTAGTGGCAATTAACCCACCAGCCTGAGAGGCATTAGATGGTTGTAGCATGCTTGTAGGGGCTACTCCTAACGAAGTGTCTGTTTTAGCTGTGGGGCTTGCCATAAGAAAAATCCTTTTTTATTCTGTAATGATTTTGTTATTTTTTTGAATCGATCTGTTTCATATGAGCCGACAACAATTTGACGACTTTAGTTTCCCCGGCATTTGTTGCCCAGTGAATGGCATTCAGGCCATCCTGATCTGCTGCACTTGGATTAGCGCCAGCCTTCAGCAGGATTGCACATACTTCAAGATCTCCTTCTTCTGAAGCCAATATAAGTGGGGTCCTTCCAAAATAGTTTGCTGAATTAATCAGATCTTTATGACATGAAAGCTTTTTGACCATTTCAGTGTTTCCTCCCTTAGCAACAAAGTGCATAACGTTCCAGCCTTCCACATCTTTTGCAAATAGATCAGCACCTGCTTTCACAAGGATTTCGCATACTTTTACATAGCATTCTTGTTTGTAAGAATCAAAATCATTTGGTACTCGTGCTGCTTCCATAAGTGGGGTACGACCTTTATTGTTTATTACATCAATAAGCTGTTTATGACCTGACAGCATTCTCACTGTGTCAACATTTCCCTTGCTGGCAGCATAGTGCATGGCATTCCAGTGATCCATATCGGTTGCAAGCGGATTAGCCTCAGCCTTTAAAAGGACTTCGCACACTCCAAGACGACCTTGTTGCGCTGCTAACATGAAAGGGGTTTGATGGATTCCATTCTTTGAATCAATCAATTGTGTAAAAACTGAAAGCATTCTCACCATTTCAGTATTTCCATTCTTGGCTGCATAATGCATGGCGTTCCAGCCACCTCCTTCTGTTGCCAGAGAATCAGCACTAGCCTGCAAGAGGATTTGAAATGTTTCTAGACGATTTGTGAATGCAGCTAATATAAGTGGGGTCTTACCGTCTTCATCCTTTGAATCAATAAGCGGTTTATATGCTAAAAGCAATCGGACAATTTCGGTTCTCCCATTACTTGCAGCATAGTGCATAGCGTTCCAACGGCCTTCGTCCGCTGTTGCAAGCGGATCAGCGCCTGCGTTCAAAAGGAGTTTGCATACTTCAAGATAACCTCTTTGTGCTGCTGAGCTAAGAGGAGTCTCTCCTGCATTGTTTTTTGAATCGATAAGCTGTTTATGAACTGAAAGCAAGCGCACAATTTCAATGTTATTTTCACTTACAGCCCAGTGCATAGCATTCCTCCCCTTCCAATCTTTTGCTAAAGGATCAGCTCCGTCCTTAATAAGTATTTCACAAATTTTGAGATGACCTGCTTTAGCCGCTAAAATAAGAGGGATTTCGTCTAGATCTTTGGTATTAGCCAGCTTCTTATTTTGAGAAATGTACTTTTCAACACTCTCAATGTCCCCTATGGTTATGGCTGTGTGAAAATCGCTTATCGGTTCTTCTTCGACCGCCGCAGTTTCTACCGGAGATGCGGATGCCATTTGTTTTGAATCTAGTTGTTTCATATGAGCCGACAGTAATTTGACTATTTCCGCTTTCCAAGCACACTGCATTGCATTTCTGCCTTCACCATTCTTTGTGTTTGGATTGGCTCCTGCCTTCAAAAGAATTTCACATGCATCTAGATAACCTCCTAGTGCTGCATGCATAAGTGGGGTTTCACCGCGTTTGTTTTTTGAATCAATGGGCTGCTTATTAGCTATAAGCAATCGGAGAATTTCGGTTTGCCCAAAAAGTGCAGCCCAATGCATAGCGCTCGAGTCATCTTCTTTTGTGGTAAGTGGATTATACTTAGAAAGTAATCGGACAATAGCCCCTTTCCATTCGCCTAGAGACATTTGCGCCAATTGTATGGCATTCAGACCTTGCGAATTCGTTGCGTATGGATCTGCGCCTGCCGCCAAAAGGATTTCGCACATTACTTCGTCATCTCGTTCTGCTTTTTTTGCTGCCAATATTAAAGGGGTTTCCCCATATGCATTTTTTGAATTAATCAACTGTTTATGAAGAGCTATAAGCACTCGGACGATATGACATTGTCCATCGCGTACAGCATAATGCATAGCATTTTCCCCCCACATATCTGTAAGAGGATCGGCGCCGGCTGTCATAAGGACGACGCATGTTGTTGCCCTCTGCTCCCTTGTCTCTTTTTGAGGACACCATGATAGTGCTAATAAAAGAGGGGTTTTACCATTTTTGGATCTGGCATTAAGTAACTGTTTTTGATCCAAAAGCAATCGGACAATTTCAGTGTTTCCAGATCTAGCAGCCATGTGCATTGCATTGAAGCCATCACTATCTGTTGCAAGTGGATTAGACCCAATTTTTAACAAGACCTTACATGCTTCTAAATCTCCTTTTCGTGCTGCTAAAATAAGTGGGCTCGAACCTTTATCATTTTTTGAATTAATCCATTGTTTATAAACTTCAAGCATTCTGACGATTGCTGTCCCTTCAGACGTCGCAGATAACTTTTTGATGATCTGTGTGCAAAGTTCTTTAGCTTTGTCTTGGATCGCACTGTCTTGCTTTCTATCGCTTTCTGTTGCGACTAAAGCTTTTGTGACATAGCCATTAAATTCCAAGAACTCCACAATCCCTGGTAATCTAGGGGCAATTGATTGAGCTGCAGCAGCACTCAAAGCGGCTGTTTCTTTTGCAAGTCCGAGGGATTCCGTTGCTGCTGCATTAATTCCTGTAGCAGCTTGCCCGAATAAGACAGCTTCAAGCATTTTGACATCTTGAATTTGCGAAACAACCTCAACTAGAATTTCTAGAGCCCCATAAATAAACTTCCAATCATAACTCTCTTTTTTGGTTGCTAGCATGGTTTGGATGATTGTGACTTTATCCATAGTGTCAGGGGCTTTTTGTACCAGATCACGTAGTGCAAATAGTGCTTCGAACCATTTTTCTTTAATTTTATTATCCAATCCTTGAAAAGTCTGGGCAAATTCTAAAAGAAAGGAGGCGAGGTCTTTGTTGTATGCCTTTCCTATTGCAGTTGCAAAATGTGTAAGTCGCTCAAAAAAGTCTTTAAAGCCGGTGAGATCAGAAGTCAACCTTTTGCTAGCTTCAATTGCCACCTGGTTAGCAAACTCAATATCCACAATTTCATGTGTGTTCAGATTACTGAAGCTTTTCTGAGTCGCTAGTAACGCTTTTTTTTGCTCCTCCATCACAGCGTTAAAATGTTTGATATTGTAATGACGGAGAAACAATTCCACAGAAGCGCTAAAAGCCCTTGCCAGCTTTTTCTGAAAAGGCGTCGTGAGCATCTGAGCTTTGGAAAGAGCAAGATCACTATTTAAGTCGATCACAACTTCTAATACGCCATTTGCTGATTGCTGCGTAATGGGATCCTCTTCAATGACGCGGATGAGTAGGTTAAAAATCTCTTCCTTTAAAACGCAATAATATGTGCTTGATATCCGACTGAGTTTACACAAATCCGATCGCACAGAAGGGCGCTTTTTAGGATCATTTATGTCAACTAGCAAAGTGCGAATTTTTTCATTGATATATGCTTCAGTTTGTGCCCAAGAAACTTCTGTCGTTCCGCCTGCCTTCCCCAACTCAACCAAGGTGTCAATCTCAGGAGCTACCTTTTTTTCAGCTTGACGTTGAAGGGCGGACGGAGAAACCACTGACAGAGGGCTGGAGGCATGTGGTGACCCCAAAGCTGTAAAAGCCGGAGCCGCTGTTGCGGTAATTAATGAGGCCAACCCACTAGCCTGAGCGGCATTAGTGGGTTGTTGAGTGCTTGTAGAGGCTACTCCTATCGAAGAACCTGTTTTTATAACTGGACTTGTCATAAAAAAATCCTTTTTTGTTTGGTAATAATTTTGTTTTTTTTGAATCAATTGAAGGTTATGTTAGCTTACTTTATAAAGATGTCTTGAAATTATTTACAATGGAGAAAATATGACAGCTGCAAGTGTGCCAAAAAGCATTCCGCCCATTCCTACGGATTTGCCTCAATTGCTGCATGCGCCAAAGACTCCGTGGCACATCAGTCCGGCTCTTTTTGAGCGCATCAAAAAACAAGAGGCTGTGGATGGTGCTGGGAAGCCTTTCGTTGCTGTTCAAGTCGTGAACAGTGATCCTGAATACGCTTTTGTGGTGCGCTACTTTCAGCATCAAAAGCCTCCACACTATGGTATCAAAGCTATTCGTTGTGTCCATAATCCGGATCAAACAATGATGTTTGAAGGGGCGATGAAAGGCATGGAA
>Ga0206902_10061_pt1 | contig 29783 bp, 25 predicted proteins | sample Alteio_BWOrgHeat_44_FD_153242 | JGI IMG/M metagenome (GOLD analysis project Ga0206902, IMG submission 153242) | Enriched cells from forest soil in Barre Woods Harvard Forest LTER site, Petersham, Massachusetts, United States -... | ecosystem: Environmental > Terrestrial > Soil > Temperate forest >... | reverse complement strand
AAGAAGTAGACAGCATACAGTAAACAGTAGAGCAACCCGGTCGGAGTCTTTTTCTGCTGGCTACTGACTACATTTTCTAAAATCGCGAAGCGACGACAGGATATAGCCGTGGGCGTAAGCCCACGTTTAAAATTATGAATTATGAAGTATGAATTATGAAACAAATTCACCTTTTTCCTACCAAAACATAACTTATTCTAACTTTCATCAAAGAAAACTGGTTCCACTTTTTCATAATTCATACTTCATAATTCATAATTCATAGTTCATTCTTCATAATTTGATTGCGTCTTGCGGAATGCCACGCATAAGTTCTTCAGCGCTCATGGCTTTTTTCCCTTCAAGCTGTATGTCAATTAATCGCAACGCGTGTTCTCCACAAGCAACCACAAGCCCATTTTTTCCATAGGATAAAATTGTACCCGGTGAATCAGAAACGCTTTCAACCAATTGAGAGCGGAAAATTTTGAGCCGTTTTTTTTGTCCCTTAATTTCTACAAGGCACCAAGCTCCCGGTTCTGGAGAAACAGCTCTCACAAGGTTGTGGATGGATAATGCAGGTTTTGTCCAATCGATTTGGCAATCTTCAAGTTCAATTTTTGGAGCATGCGTGGCTTGTGTGTGGTCTTGAGGAATTCTTTTTGCTTTTCCTTGTTCTATAGCATGAATGACCTTTAGGAGTGCTTCTGAGCCACAATTTTTCAATTTTAGTTCGATGTCGGTAAAACTATCATCGATGTGGATAGGGACTTTTACTTGCTCAATCATGTCACCGGCATCCATTTTTTTCACCATGTGCATAATGGTGACGCCGGTTTCTGTTTCCCCATTCATAATGGCTCTTTGGATGGGTGCCGCGCCACGGTAATAGGGAAGCAAGCTTGCATGAAGATTGATGCAACCCATTTTAGGCATATCCAGAAGGTGTTGTTTGATGATTTCTCCGTAGGCCACAACAACAAAAAGGTCGGCATGAAATGCTGCTAAGGTTGGGGCAAAAGCCGGATCGGAAACGATTTCCGGTTGAAAGCATGGGATGGCATGAGCATTGGCTATGAGCTTTACTGGGGTTGGAATCAGTTCAGCGGAGCGTCCTTTTGGTTTATCAGGTTTTGTGATGACAGCAACCACATTAATCCCTTTCTGAAGCAAGTGAGAAAGGGTATCAGCAGCAAATTGCGGCGTTCCAAAAAACACGATTTTCATAAAACCCTTATTCACCAAAAAGTCACAAAGATCACAAAGAAACAAGAAAATTTTTTAACAGAATAACAGGATCGCCACCAAACAATTCATCGGAGGCTCGCTGATGAGAAAGTATACCAACAAAGTCGTTTATTTAGGAATAGACGTACATAAGAAAACGTCTTCGCCCTGCAATTTGCGATAAACAAATTCTTAAAAGAGATACTATTAAGGCCAATCCATGGAAAATTTCTTTCGCATGGGCAAATAATAACATCAAAAATAATCTTGTGTTTTTATCTAATCTTTCCTATCAGAAGAATCGAACAAAAAAGAATTTTCACAACGTTACCTAAAGGCACTATGAAAAAATACTGGTTACAGTCGTTCTTTTCTCTTTCTTACTGCTCAATTCAAGCAGCACACTGGTCATCTCGTATTAATGTTGCTGGCCTAATCACGTTCTTGTTGCAATTGTGAATTGAACACAAAGGAAAGAAATGAAAAAAAACTATGTCTTACTAATTTTATTGTTAGCTATCTCCTGCACGATTCATGGAGGTGAATGGACACAACCAGTCACTATTTCGGGCCCAAACGCTAACGGTATCAGCATGGGTATGGATGCTGGCGGTAATGCTGTTGTTTTATGGAGTCGTGCTCAAGGAAGTAATAACTTGGTTCAAGCATCCACATTATCCTTTGGAAGTGATACTTGGACAACTCCTGCAACTTTAGCAAACTTCGGAATTTCGCCAATGATTGCTGTTACAGCTAATGGGAATGCTGTAGCTACCTGGTCAAATCTTAGCACGTCTACGATTCAGGCAGCATTTTATATTGGAGGTTCTTGGAGTTCTGCAACAACTTTGTCAGCAGTAAACGCGGGTGATCCTCACGTGGCAGTGGATTCTGTAGGAAATGCAATCGTCGTATGGTTTAGAGGTTTGGGTGCGCACTCAGTGTTAGAGGTATCGACAAGTTCTATTGGTGGAACATGGAGTAGTCCAACTATCGTAACTAGTACACCCACAGGAACTGGAATTGACGAGCTCTCTGTGGCTTTGCCAGAAAACGGAAACGCCATTGTCCTTTGGCATCAAGAAGGAGCGAACGAATCAATCCATGCTTCTACACGTGTTGGCGGGGTTTGGTTACCCTCAAGTATAGTTTTAACATCGGGTAATAATTCCATGGCACCTACTGTAAAACATGGTCCCGGTGACTATGCCGTTGCTCTTTGGTGGAATGACGATCGTGCATTATTTCCCGTAGTATCGGCGACGCAAATTTCGCCCAATGTTTGGACGGTCCCACAAATTATATCAACACCAACAGATGGCTCCTTTGATTTGGCCGTTAATCCATCAGGGAATGCTATAGCAGCTTGGGTATCGAGTACAACTTTTTTGGCCCAAGCATCCTTTTTACCTTTTGGTGCGGTAACCTGGACAACGCCTCAAACTATCTCCGCTGAGAATCAAGTTGCAGGAGATGTAGAAACGGATATAGATGAAGTAGGGAATGCCATTGCTGTTTGGCTCAGCAATATTGGAACGAATGCAGCTTTTCATCCTTTGGGCAAAAGCTGGCAAACACCAGATACACTTTCCACGACTGCAATAACAGCATCTAATCCCATTGCCAAGATTATTTCGATTAAAGACGGTGATTATGCAGTTGTTTCTTGGTTAGCCACATTAAATAATAGCCCCGATATAAACGAGACAGTTGTTCAAGCTGTGCATGGAATTTTACGTACGAAACCAATAGCACCCTTAAATTTTGCCGGTGTGATAATAAAAAATAAATTTTTGAATCGAACAGAGTTAGTTCTTAGAGCCACGTGGTCATCAAGCCCATCAAGCTCCACTGAAAATGTAGTTTTCTATCGCATCTATAAGAATGGAGTTGTTGTCGCCACGATTTCGGCATCAATGCCCTTAATTTTTAAAACAACTATTGATTCCCGAGAATCAGCCATGCAGTATGAAATTGCTGCGGTTTCTTCTACAGGTGATGAAAGCGATCATATTCCTATAGTTATACTCAAATAAAAAACAAAAAAGTTTAAAGACTTGTTTCTTATGTTGATTCGGAGAACAGAAGAAATGAGATGAAAAACACTTAGTTATACAGGATTGATAAGATAAAAAGTATCCTGTCTATCCTGCTATCCTATTTTTTTTAGATTCTATTCGATCTTAATGTCTTTGTAGTAACTATCATTTTATCGCTCAACGCCACTGGCTTCTGTTCTTCCTCTTCTTCGGTGAAGTCGGGCATCTCTTCTTGCAATCCCATAAGGCCACGCTTCGTTTCACGGCAAAAAGTTATCCAATGTTGCACTTCCGGAAGCAATTGTAACTCTTTTTCGATGACTTTGAGCGCTTCTTCCAAGTATAAATTAGATCGGTAGACTATTTTGAAGGCTTTTGCTAGTTCTTTACGTGCTTCTAGAGGCACTCCATTGCGTTTTAATCCAATGATATTAAGGCCGCCAAATTTGTACGGAATGCCCGCTCCAATAGTGTATGGAGGGATATCGTGCGTAACACGGCTCATGCCTCCGACCATGGCATAGCGACCAATCCGTGTAAACTGATGTATCGGAGTCATACCGCCGATAATGGCAAAATCTTCGACAGTCACATGTCCAGCAAGTGTTGCGTTGTTTGCCATAATCACACGGTTGCCCACTTTACAATTATGTGCAATATGGCAATACGCCATAATCAGGCAGTTGTCGCCGACTTCGACGACGCTATTTTCTTGGCATGATGAGTTGATCGTGACAAACTCACGGATTTCACAATTTTTCCCTATGCGGACGAAAGTTTTTTCTCCGCGATATTTCAAGTCTTGAGGTTTTGTTCCAATACTTGCAGAAGGATAGATCACAGTGCCTTCTCCGATGGTTGTGAAGCCATCGATATACGCGTGTGATTTGATTGTCACACGGTCGTGAAGCACAACATTTTTCTTAATGATGGCGTAGGGTTCAATAACAACGTCTTTACCGATCTGTGCGCCGTCTTCAATTATCGCTGTAGGATGAATCAATTTGTTTCCCATCTATACCTCAAATTTGGCTTTTGTCGACCAGTGCAAAGCCGATTTCTGCTTCGACAGCGATCTTATCGTTGACAGTTGCTGTGACTTTCACGCGGCCGCCTTTGTTGCTAAAGTGCAAGCCTTCTCCTTTTAGGAGCAAAATGTCTCCAGGTTTCACAGGATTACGAAACTTAGCATTATTCACATTAAGTAATACTGCCACTTTGCTTGTATCTACTTTTAGATGCACCATGACGCCACCTGTTTGTGCCAAGGCCTCTAAAATAAGAACTCCGGGCATGATAGGCGCATCAGGAAAATGTCCCTGAAAAAAAGCTTCGTTGATAGTGACATTTTTCTGTCCGATGATGAATCCTTTTTCCAGATCCATTTCAATAATTTTATCCACCAACAAAAAAGGAAAACGGTGAGGCAAAATTTTGATCACGTCTTTAACATCTAAAGTTTTTCGATTTTGCAACGGCACTGGGTCCATAGTTATTCCTCGGAATAAATGTATTGTGATATTTTTTTTGATAGCTGAAAGTTAACGGAGTGACCGGAGCGAATGGCGATCACATGCGCATAAAAAGGACAACCAACAAGAGAAAGGTCTCCGATCATATCCAAAATTTTGTGTCGAACAGGCTCGTCAGGGAAGCGTAGGCCTTCTTTGCTGAAGACAACATTGTCTTTAATGATGACAGCGTTGTCGAGGCTGCCTCCTTTTATCAAGCCACGATCCATCAGTGCGGAGACTTCTTCGTAGCGCGAGAATGTACGGCATGAGGCGATTTCGGAACAGAACGATTTTGCATTGACGGAGACGGAGTAAAATTGCGCGTTAAGAATTTTGGAGTCGGGATAATTGAGGACGTAGCTGATGCGAAATTCGTTGTCACAAGGTAGAGCAACGATATGCATATCCTTTTCTGAGGAGTAGATGGGCTCATTAATCTTGGCAATATGAGTGATCGCTTTCTGTTCGACGATGCCTGCATCTTCGATCATTTTTACAAAGACGTCAGAGCTTCCGTTGCCAATGGGAGGTTCCACATTAGAAATTTCGATGAGAAGATTGTCAATATCAAATGCTTTGACAGCAGCCAAAACGTGTTCGACAGTATTGATGCGTGTTGTTCCTGAACCGATGGAAGTGCTTCGCAATGTGTCGCATACAGAATTAACATTTGCAGGAATGATGGGTTGATCAGGAAGGTCAACGCGTTTAAAAAGGATGCCGCTGTTTTCTGGTGCAGGACGAAAACGCATGGACACTTCTTTTCCCGTGTGGACTCCGATGCCGGAAAAAGAGACGCTGTTTTTTATTGAGCGCTGTTTGCGTTGAGCAGTAGAAAGATGAGGATGAATTTTTGGCACACTCTTCCAAAGAAAATTAGTTTTTAGAACCAGCTAGGATAACCAATAGTTGCTAAAACAAGCAAGAACAAAGAGAACCTTGAGGCTTATGCTTATATACTCTAAAAAAACGCAAAGACGCAAAGGCGCAAAGGCGCAAAGAAAAATAAAGAATTTTTATGATTTTATTTAAAGAATTATTGATGGTTTTTTTTCTTCTTCTGCTTCTTTGCGTCTTTGCGTCTTTGCGCCTTTGCGTTTTTTTTAGAGCGTATACTAAAAAGTTTGAGATTGAATAATACGAAGACGAAATGCGAATAGGGAAAGCAGCAAGCAAAGACCGATAATTAAATAGTCGCCGAATTTTGTGTAAATTGTCTGATAGGTGTACGTAGGAACTTGAAGATAGACCGATTGTGGCGTTTGTTCATCGATGTAACCCACAATACGACCTAAACTATCCACAGCAGCGGTGACTCCTAAATTGGTGGAACGGATCAATGGTATTCCATTTTCTACTGTTCTTACCAGGGCGTGCGTAAAGTGCTGCTGCGCTAATCGTGAATACGGATACCACGCATCGCTTGTCAGATTCACTAAAAGGCCTGCTCCAAGCGTTTTGTTGTCTCTCATCAGATGACCAAAAGTCTCTTCATAACATATTGACAGTCCGAAAGGAATTTTTTCTGTTTGGAAAATTTTTGCGGCCTTTCCCGGAGTAAACGATCCTTGGATGCCGTATGAAGCTGCCAATGTGCGAAAAAATTCAAACGGAATGTACTCTCCTAATGGTACTAGAATGCGTTTTTCATAGCGTTCTAATGAAAACACCGACGTTTCTTTGGACGGTTTAAAATAGATGGCAGCGCTGTAGTGTTCTCTTTGGCCGCTAACATCCTGCGCATCTTCGAGTCCGACGACGACTCCGGAATTAAAATAGTTGGCAATTCCTTGGGCGATGAAAGCATTGCTTACAAAATGTTGTGGGCCTTGTTCTGTGCTTTTTGTTACTGCCAAAGGAATCTGCAATGGCGGCAGTAGAGATGCGCTTGTTTGGCCAAAATTGTCTTGAAATAGTTTTTCGATGGATGCATACGGATAGAGACAACTATGTGTGCCGCACATGATTACGTATTCCGGCATAACGATGAGATCTATGGGTTTTTCTTGCTGTTTTTTTAGAGTAGAGAAGATCTCTTCCCATTGGCTGAGGGCATAAGAGATGATTTTTTTTCTGTCCTTAGCATCGATGGTAACTTCAGGAGGAAACGCGGTTTGTACGAGAACGGTATTGAAAGGCTTTTGATCGCTTTTTGCCATTGCTTGCGAGTGATATTGCAGATGAATAGCTCCATAAATATAAGGGAAAAATGCCGCTGAAACCCATGCTACAATAGCGATAAGCTGTTTTTTGCGTTGCCATGAACGAATCGCGAGCAAATTAACAAAGACAACCCAAAAAGAGAGCCCATAGATACCCCAGAGCGATGCCATCTGCAACGGATACACACTTCCCGTCATTGCAATGCCTACAGGATTCCATGAAAAACCGGAAAAGAAAAATAGGCGCATCCACTCAAATAGCGTCCACAAGCTGGAAATGATGAGTAAGTTAAAAATTGAGGAGATGTTTTTCTTATTAATGAAGATACAGAGCAGCCCAAATTGAGCTCCGATTGCAGCAGCAAAAATAGGCAAAACAAAAAAAACGTAATAATAGGGGTGAGATAAGCTCCAAGAAAGTTGCAGAAGTTGGATCGCTGAAAACCAGCCTAGACCCATGTAGAAACGTTTTTTTGGGCTTTCGTTTTCGATTAAGACGTTCCAAAAAAGCGCATAGCCGCACACCGAAGCAATTAATCCAAAAAGCCAGTTCCAGGCCGGTTGACCAAAGGCAACGAGTAGAAAAGAAATGGTAAGATAGAGCTTAGACATAAGGTGGGATTATACAGGTAACTAGAATAAAATCTGAAATCTGAAATCAAAAAAAAATCTGAAATCTGAAATATGAAATCTGAAAAAAGGCGAATGCTTCGCAAAGAACAAAGCTAATCTCTTTTCAGATTTTATTCTAGTTATCCTGTTTTTGTTTTTTTTCAGATTTCATATTTCAGATTTCAGATTTCTAGATTACTGGCGCTAGCGCCAGTAATCTAGCCAGTAATCTTTGTGTTGCATGGCATACAACGGTCAATACTGAGTTTACCTGCGCCTGTACAAGCTACATAAAGAAGACCGCCCATGATGGCAACATTTTTTAGAAAATTGCTCATTTGCATTTCCATTTCGCTTCCTTGCACATTCCAAAAGTCATGGAATATCAAAGTTGTCGGCAAAATAAAGATGAGGAGTAAGAGAGCTCCGATGCGCGTGTAAAATCCAATAAGAATAAAGATTCCTCCCACAATTTCCAGCAAAGCTGCTGTCACTAAAAAGAAGGGAACCAGGGTCATACCCTTTGCAGCCATCATTTGAACTGTACTGTCATAGTTTACAAACTTAAAAATTCCTGAAAGGATAAAGATAAAACTGAGAAGAATTCGTCCTAATAAAAGACCGAAAGAACAAGGTGATGAACAATTTTGCATAGTTGACTCCAAAAATAAGATTTGCAAACTTTTTAGCTCATAAAAATTTTATAATCAACATATTATTTCTTGTTATGCTATACTTTTTCGACGAAGGTAGGGGTTGTTGAATAATTAGGATCGTGTCGCCGTTTCACGGCTCAATGTTTATCTTAACATAACCGTGGGCTTACACCCACGGCTACATGCTGTCGTCGCTCCGCGACTAATTGTTGAAGAAAGATTTAACTGAGATATGACTTTAAATAGAACCACGAAGTGGTTCTAAAGTCGCGGAGCGACGACAGCATGTAGCCATGGGCGTAAGCCCATGGTAGTATTAAAACAAGCATTGAGCCGTGAAACGGCGATACCATCCTAAATTATGCAACAATGCCCATATGTAGGCTTCGCGCAGGGATATTTTTCTACTGGCTACTGACTCCTGGCTACACAAATTTTACGGACATATGTTTAAAAGACCATACAGAGAACATCACCTTCTAACCTTGTTGCAGGAATATGAACAGCAACATTTACCCCTGGACCTATTCATAAGCTTCTATTTCCGTGCACACAAATCGTTAGGATCAAAAGATCGAGGAACAATTGCGGAATCCGTTTATTCGATCGTGCGATGGAAAGGGCTTTTGGACTATCTGTGCGAGGCTCCGGCAACATGGGAAATGCGCTGGGAGCTCTATTCCAAAATCAATATCGATGCTCATTTAAAAGATGAAAAAATTCCTCTGCATATCCGTTTGAGTTTTCCTGAAGAGCTGTTTCAATTGGTTGTGGAATCTCATGGAGAACAGCAAGCCATTCAACTTTGTCAAGTTAGCAATCAGCCTGCTCCTACCACTGTCCGAGCAAACACGTTAAAGACCTCTAGAGATGCCTTGCTAAAAAAATGGGCGCAAACGTACAAAGTTAGCCCCTGCACATATTCTGAAACAGGAATTCGCTTTTTACAAAAAATCAATTTTTTTACTCTGCCTGAATTCCAAGCTGGAAATTTTGAAGTGCAAGATGAAGGCAGTCAATTGCTTGCTGATAAGGTCAAAGCAGAACCTGGTCAACTGATCATGGACTATTGTGCAGGTTCCGGCGGAAAGACGTTGGCGTTTGCTCCAAAAATGGAAGGGAAAGGACAAATTTTTCTGCACGATATTCGTCCCTATGCCCTTAAGGAAGCTAAAAAGCGCTTGCGGCGCGCAGGCATTCAAAATGCACAAATCGTTTTGCCTGACGATCCAAAGTTAAGCAAGCTCAAGAAAAAAATGGATTGGGTACTAGTGGATGCGCCATGCACAGGAACTGGAACGATGCGTCGCAATCCCGACATGAAATGGAATTTTACAAAAGAGACTCTACACAGGCTTTTGGGGCAACAACGGATGATTTTCGAGAAAGCCTTAAGCTTTCTGAAACCCAACGGAAAAATTGTTTACGCCACGTGCAGCATTCTCAAACAGGAAAATCAAGATCAGGTGGAGCATTTTTTAAAGACATATAACTTGGAAGTTGTTGGAGAGCTATTTCAGTCATTGCCTTCAGAAGGTGGTATGGATGGCTTCTTCGGCGTTATTTTAAGACACAAGTCTTAATTGGGGAACTCTGATTTTTATCGCAAAGGCGCAAAGATGCCGCAAAGACGCAAAGAAAAAAGAATAAAAAAAACAAGGAAAAGAGGATCGCCTTCGGCGGCAGGATAGAAAAATTATGAATGCGGAATTATGAAGTATGAAAAACGGACATGATTTCTTTTCATACTTCATAATTTATACTTTAAGTTTATCATGCCGCCGAAGGCGATCTTGTCTTCTTTGTTAATATTTTTTTTCTTTGCGTCTTTGCGGCGTCTTTGCGTCTTTGCGATAAAATCGGAGTTTCCTGAAAAAGCTTGAGGCAAAAAAATTACAACTTTGCAATAAAGCATTGAAGCTCTATGATCGTAGCTTCCTAAAAAATAATAAATTGTATTTATGAAAAAGAATTTTTTACTTTTGTTTCTTACTTTTATCTTTGCTGCTTCTTTTTGTCATGCTGTGGGTGGGGCTCCCACGATGTTCAGTATGGACAATGCGTCACACATATTTATCAATAATCGTGTTTTGGCTAAGGCTAACGGCAAGGCGATCTCTGTCTATGACGTCATGAAAAAGATGGACATGCTGTTTTATAAGCAGTACCCGCAATATACTGGATCGGTGATGGCACGCTTTCAGTTTTATCAGATCAATTGGAAACAGGTTTTGCAAGAACTCATCGATAAAGAACTCATCATCGCCGATGCTGAAGAGATGAAACTGCCCGTCACTAATGGAGACGTTCGACAAGAGATGGAAACGCTTTTTGGGCCAAACATCATCTTTAATTTGGATAAAGTGGGGCTGACGTTCGACGAAGCATGGCAAATGGTTAAGGATGATCTAATCATCCGACGCATGGTCTATATCAAAGCTAATGCAAAGGCGATTAAAAGAATAACTCCGTTAGAAGTGAAAAAAGCTTATGAGCAATTTGCTGAGAAAAATCGACAACCGGAAAAGTGGAGCTACCAAGTGGTTTCCATTCGCGACGAGGACAACGGAGCAGAAGCGGCAAAAACGGCTCATAGACTACTTGTAGAAGAGAAAGTTCCTATGGATAGTCTGGTAGAAAAATTGAAAGAAGATCCGCAGTTTGTCAAAACAAAAATAACGGCTTCAGAGCTATTCCAGCACGGCATTTCCGACCTGTCACCCCTCTATAAAGAAGAATTGTCTAAATTGGTTTCTGAAACATTTAGCGAGCCAATAGCGCAAAAAAGTCGAAAAGATAGCAGCATTGTGTACCGTATTTTCTATCTGAAAGATCGCACAGAAGCAGGGTCAACACCTTTCAAGGATATGGAAAACCAGTTGCGCACTGAGCTATTGAATGCTGCAACTTCAAAAGAAACCGTCGCATACTTAAAACGACTACGTGAGCATTATCATGTGCAAGCCGACGAACTGATTGCCGACGAAATCGAACCCTTCATTTTAAGGTAAAAAAATGTAGCCAGTAGCCAGTAGTCAGAAGGGTGTTTTTTGCATTAATAAAACCTTAAGTGGTGTAGTTAAGCCCGTAGGGCGTTTGATTTTAGCCCACAGTGACCGAAGGGAACTGTGGGTATGTTTAAGTTAAATATTAGAGCCCTTTAGGGCGACTGATTTTCTAGTTGTCAGTCGCCCTACGGGCTCAAATTGTTTTATTAATCTACCCACAGTTTCCTTCGGTCACTGTGGGCTAAAATCAAACGCCCTACGGGCTAATTCAATGCATTCCTATGATAAAAAATGATTTATACAACAATTTTAAGGAGTGTCGTATGGAATGGAATAATGCGTTACAATTTCTTCTGACTTCCGGCTTCTGACTCCTGACTTCTAATTTTCTATGCCATTGTATAAGCCCAGCGAATTAAGAACGTTTCTCGATAGCCTCAACATTAGGCCTAAAAAGGGTTTGTCCCAAAATTTTCTCATCGATGGCAACATCATAAGGAAAATTGTCGATGCTGCCCAATTGGAAAAAGAAGATGTTGTTTTAGAGATCGGTCCTGGACCCGGCGCGCTCACAGAAATGCTGCTGGAAAAAGGTGTTCATGTCGTCGCTGTGGAAAAAGATAAAATATTGGCAAATGCCCTTGAAAGGTTGCGTGAGCCAGATAAGCGTCTGGATGTCTTCTGTGAGGATATCTTGGAATTTCCTTTGGAAAAGCTGAAAGAATTTCTGAAAGAGGGGCAAAAAGTTAAGGTTATTGCCAACTTGCCTTATCATGTGACCACTCCAATTTTAGCGCATCTGATTTCACATCATACTCTTTTTTCTAGATTGATCATCATGGTTCAAGATGAGGTGGCAAGGCGTTTTATTGCGTTGCCAAAGACAAGCGATTACAGTTCTTTGACGATTTTTTTACATTTTTTTTCTCAGCCGAAATATCTGTTTATGGTGAGCGAGCAGTGCTTTTATCCAGTACCAAAAGTGAAATCTGCCGTTGTCGCTTTGGATTTAAAAGAACCGTGTGACGTGTCGGATCGAGAGAAATTTTTTCTGACAGTGCGAACTGCCTTCATGCATCGTCGAAAAATGCTACGGGCTTCCTTGCGCGATTTATACGGCTCAGAACATATTGTAAAGGCATTAGAGTCGTTGCAATATAATCCACAAGCCCGTCCTGAAGAGTTATCTTTGCGTGAATGGCTGCAATTTTTCGAGGCATTACAATAGACCACATGGAGTGAGTAACTTTTCGCTGCGTTTGATAAAACGTGTCGAGTTCATTTTTACACAAGGCGATGTTTATGTGCGAGGCAAGTTGTGCTGAATAGTTAATAATTGTGTCTGATATGCAGTCATTTCATTATCGTTAGATCCCATTATTATAATATTATTAGGGAGTAACAGAAAGGCCACTGCCTCTTCAACAAAAAGTCTAACTTCACGATCTGTATAAGCCTGATTTATTAAACCAGCTGCAGATATATTACCTTCGTAAAACCTTTTTAAATCTTCGCCGGAAACACTTTTACCGTCTGCTTGTTGTTTTTTTAGTGCCTTAAGCCTATCCCTTGCAATATCATATAAAGTTACTGGTTTTTCTTTTTCTGCTTCAATTTTAGTTTCAACTTCAGTTGCGGCCGGTATAACGTTAGGCTCATCACTTCTTGGTGGAGGGGATGCTGCTGTAACTTTCGGATTAGGAGGCGGTGAGTCTAAAGCCTTTAATTTTGAAAAGAAATCTCTACTTAATTTATTCATGCCCTGTATCTTGTCTGCAAATCCAATACTATTTATCTGATTACGTAAGGCCTCGTGTACAAATTTGATGCAGTCTTTATCTTGTTCTTGACCGCTTTTTACTGTATCCCAGAAAGGAAGAATATGTTGCTGATAGATTGTCTCTGGATGTATTGGCCTATTATCGGGCCTGGCATGCAAATCGTGTGCAAGATTTGTTAATTTTTGCCATTTGTCTGGTTCTGTTGTGTTTGCTGACACTCTATTTAGTCCAGCGATGGCCTCTGGAATTGATGTGCTACCTCTTATGCGCGTGGCAAATAAGTAGCATTTGGCGGCCATATCATGCTGTCCAGCAGCTTCATGTGCTTTCCCTTTTTCAACATGTTGGGCGGGAGTAAAATTCTGCGAAAATTCACATGCTCTCCATTTTTCTGCAGGAACAATAAATTTGTCTTTCTGGATGCGCCTGAGTGCTTCGGTATCACTCAAAATTAAATTATTAAATTGTTGTAAAAAGGGAGCAGGGAGATTTTTAAAAGCGGGAAGATCTAGCATGCGCATGTCATAATCATTCTGTTTGAAAAATGTGGCAAGACCGTCTGGAGTAGTTGTCAGAATTTTATTATTAAAATACTCAACCTCTTTAGCTGTTAATTTATTTGAAGCTTTACCTGTTTGTTCTTTAATTACAGTTTCTTTATTGCTTGAAAAAAGATTGCCAAAAAATTGTCTAATCCAAGTTCTAAATTGAGCAAAGCCATCTGCATTTTCAAGAGCTTCATTGCCTTTCTGATTAAGTTTATCGATTTTTTTCCAAGCTAATGATGAGACTTCTGGGTCTGTTTTTTGCAGCTTATCCAATCTATCCATTATTTGCTGCATGGTAAGGTAACCTTCCTCATCTTCGCTTTTACCTTTCAGGACGTAGTGGCGACCGCCAGAAGCGCCGATTTTTGCTTCGAGGTTGTCTAGCAAATTTAAGGTTTGGATGAGATCCATTCCTTTTAATCTTTGTCCAATGTTCTCTGGCATATTTCCTCCATAATTTGACTTAATCAAAGGCCGTCTTCGGGATCTCTCTCTGCGTCTTTGAGTCGAGTTAAAATGTCATCTAATGCTTCCAATTGTTTCTCATTCGACTCCGGATCCAAACTCTCAACATTTTTGTCGGACGTTAATTTCTCGCTGCTAGATACATCATTACTTGGTGATGCTGTGCTTAACTCTGCAGCTTCAGTTTTTCTATGAGTTTGCGATAAAGGAGTTATCGATGGAGCTGTTTTTTCAACTTCGGTTTTGGTAGCACTAGGTGATGAAGCTGCGCTATTCGATTCTTCTTCTTCTTCTTCTATGACATAGATTGGAGGTTTGGCAGTTAATGCCTCAAGTTTCTCTCTAATGAACTTATCTTTATTTTCAAAATTGAATACTTGTTTAATAACAGTCCAAAACTTAGCCCAGAGACTTGAATCTTCTAAGGCGGCATTACCTTCTTTGTTTAATAAGTCTACAAACATCCAAGCTTCCAAAAATTTTTCCGATTCATCTTTTCCTGTTCTTTCTTTTTCACTATTGCTTACTCTTTCCTGATCTCTCACAAAGGTCATGAGTTCTTGCAGTGAAAGCTCGCCTTCGAGGGAAAGTTTATCAGTTTTTACTGTGTAGACTCGGCCGCCAAACGTGCCGAAACCTGATCTGACGCTCCCATGCACATCACCTAGAAATTTTACAAGATCATCCGTCGTTTTTATTTGGCTTCCCATGTATTCATGAATTTCTGTCATAGGTTACTCCTCTTTGTTGACAGATTGATCGGATCCGCTTGCAGGTGGAAATTTTTTAGGTTTTTTCCACATAGGATCCACAGCTGTCATATCGAACTGACTGCTTAGAGGTAAAAGAGGTGCGTTTTCAGAGGCTTCTTTTTCTGGCATTTCTACTTTAGCTCTCGCCTCAGAACCAGCAACTTGATCGCGTATAGTTTTCAAACTATCAACATATTTTGGGCCAATACTCCATTGATGGTCTTTAGCGCCAGGCACTGAAGCTTCTAGCTTTCTCCTCAATGGAGCACCTTCCCTTGTAATGTATTCTAAAACCTTTATGACAAAGGCTTTTGTTGTTGGATTCGTTTCTGTGTTTGTGATTACTCTTTGAGCGATAGGAACGATAGAAGCATCGATTTTTGTTTGTATATCAGCAGCTGAAAGGGTTGTGTCGGTCATCAAATCCCGAACTGCAACGAGCATCGAATAGCGGTCAGCCCATAGATTTGTAACGAATCCCAACACATCTGGCTTAGGATGAGGGACTTCAAGTAGGATTCTATCTAATTCTTGCATTGCTTCAATACGTAACTCTTTATTACTATTACTCCAGGCCTGACATGCGGCTTCATAGAAACATTCTGCAGCTTTCTCAGGATTGTGCGATTGTCCTTTCGTAGCATATATTTTACCTTGAAGCATTAATCCTTCAGGCGTGACCTGGCTAGGTGCTATGTGTGCAAGCCTAGCTCGAGCAAAATCGGCTTTCTGAGAGAATTGTTTTACTAAATCAGATTTTTGAGCATCAGAAAATTTGTTGGCTAGTTCGCTCCATACTTTTTCCCCAACTGTGAGATTCATTGGGTTATCTCCCGATAGGTATTTAAGCATTCTCTCATCGAAATTGTTTTTTTCTAGGAATTGATATATGAGTTCTCCGCCATTCTGTTTATCTTTTACTCGCATCACAGAACTATCGATGTAGTTGATTTCTGCAACTGTTAGTTCTGGTGGTTCCAAGTGAGTGCGACCCCAGATCCTGAGCTCTTTGCTCATAAGTGGGTTAAATAAGCGTCTAAAAAATGTTCCAATTTTTTGAAAAAACCAAGAGTTTTTAAGAACTTTTTCACCTTGTTCATTTAGTGTTTTTAACTTTTGCCAGGCCAAGGAGCTTTGATTTGTAGGTTTGTTTTTAGGAAATTCCAGATCACCTATTTTATCCATGATTTCTTGCAGCGAGTGGTCATTCTTTTCATCTGCTGCTTTATATCTTCTGCCTCCTGTGTACCCGATTTCTACCTCTAAGGAGTCAAGATAGCTTAAGGCTTTGCTTAATGTAGTGGCTTCTTCGAGTCTCATAATCACCTCCAGTTACAGCGATATACATATCTATAATAAAACTTTTATTAATTAACTGGAAATAAATAAAGTTAGTTTAGAGAAAATAAATAAAGTGAACTAAGGGACGAAAGTGACCAAAGGGATTGAACGTTGCTGTTTTGTCCCTTACGTCTCTTACGTCCCTTTCGTCCCTTATTCTTTATCGAAACAAATGCTTTAATGACCACGCCCATGTGGGGGAAACGTCTTCTTGGGCTAGGAGGGGAATGACTTGATAATTTTCGCCGTTATCTTTTTGCAGACGCAGCTCGCCCACCACTTGATCTTTCTTGATCTGTGGCGTAGCTGCTGTCCACTGCAGCAGACATTTTAACTTGGGCTCTTCGGCAGGATAGTACTCGATCGCCACATCGTTCTGGATATAGGTAGAGATGGATTTCTTGGCGCCAGGCATATCCAGAACAAACTTTTGCGGGCCAGCTTTCAGCAGCACGCGTTGCACTTTTGGCTGATTAAAGGCCGTATCGAACATTTTGATCGCATCGTTGAAAAGGTCGTCGCGCTCCTTGCATTTCAGCAAAACCGCGATCAGAGTTCTGTCTCCATCTTTGGCGGCAACCACAAGCGTATTTCCTGCTGTGGAGAGATATCCCGTTTTGCCGCCAAGAGCCTTTGCGTAATAAAACTTCCCTTTTTTCAACAGTTTGTTGGTTTGTACGAGTGTTGTGGATTCCTGCTTATTGGTTTTAGGCCGCTTATAGCGCACTGTGGAGATGATTTCGCGAAACGTTTTGTTTTTCAACGCTTCGCGCATCACGATCGCCATGTCGTAAGCCGTTGTTTGATGCTTAGGGTCGTACAAACCGTGTGGATTAGTGAACGTCGTGTTTTTGCAACCAATCTCTTTCAAACAACCGTTCAACTCTGTCATAAAATTCGGGATCGTGCCTCCCACAAACTGAGCAATCACATTGGCAGCATCATTTCCAGAGGCCACTAATAACCCATACATAAGATCTTTCAGAGCTAATTCTTCTCCAGTTTTGATGCCGATGTGGGAACCGCCAGGAACCAGCCAATATGCCGGCACAGTGTAGTTTGAGCGGCGTCGTGCCTCTTCAGTGATAGAGGCAACAGCATCTTGCTCTGCGGAAATGATGGTGTCCATTTTATTTTCAGCTTTACGCAATGCGTAGAGGGCAGTCGCGATTTTTGTGATGCTAGCAGGATATTGCAGAGTATGTGCTTTTTTTTCGTATAGAATAACGCCTGTGTCGGCATTCATCAAAATAGCCGATTCTGCGCTCACACTGATGGGTAAGGGCTGTGCACTTAAATAAAAGCCGCTGACAATAAGTCCAAAACAGAGAAACAGAATGCGCTTAAGCATAATTTTCCTAACAAAAAAGAAAACTATAAAAGATACGGCCTCTACAAGTCAATTCTACTTTTAGGTTTAAGAATTGCAGAAAGGTAAACAGTAAACGGTATACAGTAGACAGTAGAAAAATCTAAGCTAAAAATTTCTACTGTTTACTGTTTACCGTTTACTGTTTACTTGTTTTGGCCCCAAACTTGCATATGCTATGAGTATGGAAGAGTTTGCACTGATAGAACAGTACTATAAAGAGCACTTCAGTCAGCAGGAAAAGTGGCCTGCAGATATGCTGATGCATGTGGATTTGCAATTGTTGCATCACCTCGATCTGCTGCGCGATTTTCATGTCATTACGCGCGGATGGAGCTCACGCTCGGAGTTCAGTACGCACCTAACAGGGTTGCGCAACCACTACTTTAATTTTGTGGAGTCTCGCGACAAGTTAACGCTTTATAACGAGGAATATGTTGTCTGGCTCGTGCCTGGATACCACAAACATATCTCTTCAACATATGCTATCGTGGCCTTAAACCTTCCTAATGAGCTCAAATTGGAGCTCATCTTTGTCTCGACAGGAATTTATAATAGTTCCTTTATCGTGTTACGCGTCCTGGAAAAACTCCTGCTCGAAATCCAAGAAAATAATGACTGGTTCCTCAAAAACATCATTTAAAGTAAACAGTAAACGGAAAACAGTAGTGGGGGTAATTTCTACTGTTTACCGTTTACTGTTTACTTTTAGAATTTCTTTACTTTATATACACTTTTTTATATGATTGGCGTTTATTTATTAAAATAGCATTATAAACCCCTTATTTAAAGGAACTAAACGATGCCATCATGCTGTAGTATACCTCAAAAATTTGTTTATAATTTTTCGTCTGTGATCACAGACACAAATGGTGTGAGCTTAACCACGGAACTCATCGCGGCGATCATTGAAGTTTCAAAAGCGGAATTCCAACACCTCGTTGCCCCATTGAGAAAGCTTTCTGACACAATGATTCTTTTTGATCTTGGGAATCAGTTAAAGGCGTGGGGAGACGGCACAAAAAAATCTGGATATGCACTAATTAGCTTGATCAGCATGACAGCGTTTCGCATTTTAGGCATCCTTAAGACAGCGCATCAGTTAAAGATCGTCGACCTTACAATTTATTTATCATCCGTTGGCCAAATGCCTGTTGTAGGTACACTGTTGGGCCTACCTACGCAAGTTTTTGGAATCATTGGTTTAACTTTTGGAACGTTAGATCAATTTAAGAAATTGTCAGCAAGCATTGCTCATAAAAAAGAGTGCCAAAACATTCAAAAATTGTGGGAAATTGCTAATGATTATCTCGTCCAAAAAATGAGAAATGAACCAGATGCAAAATTTAATGCAGCCGAATTTAATGAGCATAGACTACCCCTTCATGTGAGAAAAAGTCCTTATACTATAGCTAGAGAAGCCAATCCAAAAGATCTGAATTGGAGAATCCAGCTAGAAGATGAGCAGAAGGCATTTTGTTCCAAATATGATGAACAAACTGCTGCTGTCTACATCACAGACTATGAACGCGTTAAGGAAGATATAGATTTGATGCCAGAACATGAATATGCAGATCGAAATTTTCTACAAACTGACACCATTAGAATGTGGGAAGTCTATGCAGAGAATGCTGCAGCAGAAGTGAAAATTGCCTGTCTAACCATCGTTTCCAATGTGGCTAGAGCTGTGTTTTTTGGAGTTGCCATCTATGCGGGCTCTTCAGCATTGTTGGTGTATGGGCTTGTTGCTGCCTCTACAGGCATGATCAAAATCTTTTACATAAAAGCGCATAGCCTGCAAGTTCCATTGCCTGATCAGCAGCCATGGGGGTTGAGAACAGCGAATCCAGATGTTAGGGAGCAATCGGACGCTACAGTGCATGCTTCAACTCCAACAGCAGATTCATTATCAGGCACCACACCAGATGGTGCAGTACCGAGTAACTCATTAACCGATTCTGAAAAGAACTTTGCGACATTTAACAGTGCCGCTTCTCCAGTGGCTTCGTAAAAGCATAATCGCGCGAAGCGAACTCCCGAAGGGAGTTATTCATTTGTAGCCCAGGGTTCACAATGCCCTGAAAGGGCATTTGTTAACCCTGGGAACATTTTAAATGGCATATGTACCCCTGAAAGGGGTACTTCAAGGCATATGAAATTGAAGTACCCCTTTCAGGGGTACATGTCTTCTGCGATTACACCCAGGGTTAACAATGCCCTTTCAGGGCACTGTGAACCCTGGGCTACAGCTGAAAAACCCCTTTCAGGGGTTTGCTTCGCACAATCACGAGCCTGATTTATTTAAAGCAATTTATTGGCAGTTATGCAATTGTCTCTTTCAGGGGTACATGTCTTCTGCGATTACACCCAGGGTTAACGATGCCCTTTCAGGGCATTGTGAACCCTGGGCTACAATTAAAAAACCCCCTTTCAGGGGTTTCTTTTGTGTTCACAAATCCTTTTTTATTTTTGGCCTGATGATTAACAATTGATACTCATAAGATGCAAAGACTCTTGGGGACTCTAAACGCTTCGCGCATCCATTAATTTTTTTTTAATTGTCAGTGAATTTTTTTTAGTTCTTTACATCCTAAGCTGCTTCATTTAAACTATTTGTCTCTTTTTAATTGGGGGTAAACTTATGGGAATAAGTGCAACGATCAGAGCAGGCATTAAAGTCACAGCAGATACCGTAAGCGATGCAAAAGGAGCTTCCGAAGTATGCAAAGTTGTCACGCGGACTATCGATATTTCCAGACAGATCTTTCCTGACATTGGTTCTGGATGGATTGCGTTGCGTTCCGAATTAAAAGAGTTCACCAAAATCGTTGATATCTTGGAAATCGTCAAACTCATCAAATTCTGTGCAAATCCAAGCGGTCATTTCTATCAGATGGTGGGTCTTATTACCTATCTTGCTGGCCGTGTGATTGCTGCAGTAAAATTCGTTGCCGAGCTCAAAATTGTGGACCTTGCCAATATTGCGACTGACATTGGAAATGTGCCTGTGATTGGTGGGGCCCTTGTGTGGATTGGCACAAGACCATTTCAACTTCTCTTTTTGATCAGCAGTATTTTCGATACAATTCATCAAGTCAAAGTGGAATTATACAACCCTAATCCTGCAGCAGTCACCAGTGCCAAGTGGACAATTGCCACAAACGTTGCGAAATTTTCGTTCAACTTGTTTACCATGACCCGTGAATACGGAATCGGTTTAACGGTAATTAATGTGACTTGGGGTGCAGGCATGTTCGCAGCTGCAACTCCTTTCATGTTGACTCTAGGCGTATCTGCAGCCGCCATCGGTGTGATTCGAATCGCTCACAAAAAAGCCAACAATCTTTAGTAGATACAGCGCAATTGCATTATAAAATTAATGTCATTTCTTATCTGTGTTTGCCCGCAGAGTATATTCACAAGTGCTTTCCGATCCCTTTCAACCTTAGCAATCGTGCCCGTGCCCGTGTGCGTGCCCGTGCCCGATGATAACGGAAAAAAATTGTGAGGGTTTCGGGAACGGGATAGGTTATGGCTTAAGCTATTTAAATGTTTGTGTGGAAAAATTCGGGCACGGGCACGGGCACGCACACGGGCACGATAAATGCAATTGTCCTGATTATAGACAGCATTCAGTATACAGTAGACAGTAGAATAATTTTGTGCTTGAATATTCTACTGTCTACTGTCTACTGTTTACTGTATACTGTTTACTCAATTATGAAAGATACAACTCATTCCATCATGTCATCGGCAAAGCGATTCCTTGGAGGAACCGTTCTCAGTCGCATTTCAGGCATGTTGCGTGACATCGCCATGGCATTTGCTTTTGGGACCCATGAAACAATTGCCGCTTTTCTTGTAGCATTTCGTCTCTCACATCTGCTGCGACGTCTTTTTGGAGAAGGCGCATTACAGACCGCATTCACTCCCCAATTTGAAAAACTACGTCTGGAATCATCTGAGAAGGCATGTTTCTTCTATCGTGACCTTCTAGCGCTATTGACAGTAGGATTATCAGCGCTTATTTTTATTTCAATGGCACTATTAGGAACACTACTCTTTTTTGTCGATTTTTCTCCAGGCAATCGAGAAATTATTTCCCTCACCTTGCTGCTGATGCCCAGTCTCTTATTCATTTGCTTATTTGGATTAAATGCCTCTCTACTACAGTGTGAAAAGAGTTATTTTACTCCAGGAGTTGCTCCTGTTGCTTTTAATCTCATTTGGATTGTAGGAGTTCTCTGTTTGCGCCATCTTTCTCCAGTCGGAGCAATGCCTTGGCTTGCCATGTGGGTGATTGCTGCCTGCTTTTTTCAATGGGCGATTACCGTACCTAAAGCATTATCAATTTTGAGATCCCACGGTCTACACATGCCTTGGAAGGGAATTCGACTCTTTTCTCAAGACTTAAAATTTTTTGCTAAACCTCTTTTGCTTGGCATTGTTGGTGTTGCAGCGACTCAGGTTAATAATGCTTTAGATGCCATATTTGCCCGGTATGCAGATGGTGAAGGCCCAGCCTTTTTGTGGTACGCCTTACGCATCCAACAACTGCCTTTGGCGTTATTTGGAATTGCCATTGCTGGAGCTCTTTTACCTCCTTTAACAAGGGCCTTAAAAAATCAGGAGCTGGAAAAATTTCATCTATTTTTGCGCTTTGCTGTACAGCGAAGCATTGCGTTAATCTTTCCGATCACTATCGCGCTGTTTGTATTAGGGGATTCCTGTATCAACTTGATTTACGGTCGCGGGGATTTTGATACGGCATCAATTGTAGGCACAACAACATGCCTCTGGGGATATGCTGCAGGTTTGTTGCCGATGACATTTGTGCTGATATTTGCTCCGGTTTTTTACGCTTTAGACAATGCCAGAGTCCCTGCGATAATCTCTGTCATCACAGTAGCAATCAACATCTTTTTGAATACGTTGATGATCTCTGTTTATGGTTTAGGAGCAGCCAGCGTGGCTTTTGCAACGAGTATCAGTGCCTGGCTAAATTTTGTGTTCCTGGCTTACGCCTTGCCTGGAGTGGACAATTTATTCAATAAGGCATTTTTGTTTAATAGTGCGAAAATCGTTTTAGCTAGTATGACAGCAGGATTTTTTGTAATACTTTTCGATGTCTATTTTATCAACGGAAGTACATTCCTAGGTATATCTAAAGGGCATATTTCCTTATATCCCACAGAATTTACATCCCAATTTTTACGTCTGTCTATACAAGCTATCTGTTTTTGTACCACACTTGTGGCAACAGCCTGGATGCTAAAAGCAGACGATCTCTTGTACTTCTTCACCGGCTCCCGAGAGGAACAAAAAAGAGTAAACAGTACACAGTAAACGGTAAACAGTAGAAAATTTGTGGACTTGAGAAATTGACGTCTAAAAATTAAATTGCTTTCCAGACAAAAACTACTGTTTACTGTTTACTGTGTACTGTTTACTCTTTTATAAAACAGTAGCCGCTTCTGTGAAGCAGCTACTGTAAACAAACAAAGGAGGGTTAATTTTTATTAACCTGGGTTTTGGGTTTTGTTATTGAAATTCAGGAGGATTTTCTTGATGAATTGCGCGATTTTTTTCGAAACAAATGGTTTGTTTTCCCTTTGTGAGAAAAAAAGCGCGCAAGTCGCAAGAAAAGTCCCTGAAGTTCAATAACATAAACCCAAAACTCAGGTTATCAGGTTGTATGCGCTAAGAAGTCGCAGATTTCATGAAGATTAATTTCGATAGGCCAAGGCATCTGCTCTGGAGTTGGTTTTGAAACCAGCTGTCCTGAGAACTTCTCTTTATTCTGAGAAAGATATTCCGGCACGCTTCTCACAGAAGCTTCAAGAGCATCTACGATCGGTTTCATTTTCTGAGACTTTTCTTTAATCTCAATCACCATGCCTGGACGGACTTGGAAAGAACGAATATCTACTTTTTTGCCATTCACTAAAACATGACCGTGGGCAACCAACTGTTGAGCTCCAAAAATTGTCGACGCTAAATTTAAGCGATACACAAGATTATCTAAACGACACTCTAAAAGCTGAGCAAACTGATTCGCAGTATTACCGGCATGTCTCAACGCTTCTTTGTAATATCTCACCAACTGCTTCTCGCTCAACATGCCATAAATGGCCTTGAGCTTCTGCTTCTCTTCCAACTGAATACCGTAGTCAGATTTTTTACGGCGTCTTGCTCCGTGCTGTCCTGGAGGATTCTGCTTATGCAAAAGTGGATTACGAGCACGTCCAAAGATATTTACTCCAAAACGACGGGCAATACGGTTTTTCTTCCCTGTATATCGAGCCATGATTTCTCCTAAAGAATTAGAAATATGAATCGCAAATTATGTCATGCCCCCCTGTTTTTCTGCAATAATAAATGCACTTGTCTAAAAAATTTTTCTTCCGTAAGGTCACGTTTAGGAGAACTCTAATGTCTATAGAAAAAATTTTGATTGTCGATGAAGATCTCCTAGCGCGAGATTTTATCTCCGACATTTTGAGAAAAAAACATCTGGAAGTTATCCCTGCTTTACAGGGGAAAGAAGCCCTCGAAATTCTACACACTTCAGCTGTCGATATGATCCTAGCGGATATGAATTTATCGGACATGCCGCGCTTCGAGTTCTTAGAAAAAATCAAAGAAATGCATCCAGACATTCCCTTTGTTGCTATGACGACTCAGGGCAATACAGAACACAGCACGCAAGCGATTCGCTTAGGAGCTTTTAGCTATCTCTTAAAGCCATGTTCTCCGGAAGTGATCTTATCTGTCATTGAGAAAGCGCGCGAACACATCACACTTGTTGAAGAAAACAAATATCTTCGTCATCAAGTTTCCAGCGGAGGCAGTACTGTAGGCCCACGTGTGATAGCGGAAAGCCCCGTCATGAAACAGATTTTAACCGATGTGATGCAAGTGGCAAAAAGCAATGCTAGTGTACTTATCAGCGGGGAATCTGGCACGGGTAAAGAAGTTATCGCACACACGATCCATTACAATTCTATGCGCGCAAATCGGCCCTTTATTCGTGTCAATTGCGCGGCGATGCCGGAGAGTTTGATTGAATCGGAATTTTTTGGTCATGAGAAAGGAGCCTTTACAGGGGCTAATGCGAAAAGGTTAGGCAGATTTGAGCTTGCAAGTAGCGGGACGTTAATGTTGGATGAGATTACGGAGATTCCGTTAGTATTACAAGCAAAGCTGTTGAGAGCAGTGCAGGAGCAGGAATTTGAACGCGTGGGAGGCAATAAGACCGTCAAAGTGGATGTGAGGCTGATTTCCACTTCAAATAGGGATGTAAAGGATGCTGTTGCCAATAAACATTTGAGAGAAGATTTGTATTATCGTTTAAATGTTGTTCCGATACAGCTGCCACCATTGCGTGAGCGTAGAGAAGACATTATTCCTTTAGCGCAATTTTTCTTAGAAAAAATGTGTGTTGGGAATCAAAGACCGAAGAAGAAATTGACGGAAGGGGCGAAGAAGAAGTTGTTGGAGTATCCATGGCCGGGAAATATCAGAGAATTGGCAAATATTATTGAGCGCGCGATTGTGTTGGATGCTTCTGCTAGCATATCTGTGGAGCACATCCATTTGGAAGATGGTTTAAAGACTAAGAAAAAAGCAGGCCTCCCTGTTGGCATCACATTGCAAGAATTGGAAGAGAGAATGATCATCGAAACCTTGCAACAGCATCAGGATCCTCTTGAAGCTGCAGAAATTCTTGGCATCAGCGTGCGGAAGCTCAACTCCAAACTGAGGAAGAAGTAAACAGTACACAGTAAACAGTACACAGTAGAATTTGTCATCGCGAAGCGAACTCCCGAAGGGAGTTATTTAACTGTAGCCCAGGGTTCACAATGCCCTGAAAGGGCATTAGTTAACCCTGGGTAAACTGTGAATGACACATGTACCCCCGAAGCGGGGTACTTCAATAAACGCAAAAAAAAATTGAAGTACCCCACTTCGGGGGTACATTTTTTTGACAACATTTCCCAGGGTTAACTAATGCCCTTTCAGGGCATTGTGAACCCTGGGCTACAAATGAATAACTCCCTTCGGGAGTTCGCTTCGCGCTATTATACTCGCTTACCCATGTGATAGAGCAATTCACGCTTTGGGCAGCCGTTGGGGGAATAGAGAACCTCTTTTCCATCGAGGAGGCCCTCAGAATAATTGAGAAGCGTTTTTAATTTTCCATTGGGATAATAATATTCCTGTTTTCCATGCCACAAACCATTGTTAAAACGTTGTAGGCTATATAATTGTCCTCCAGCATAATACCAACGTAACTTGCCCTGACGTTTGCCTCTAAAATACCAACCCTCGGAAAGCGTATTACCCCCTTCTTGGTAGTATCTAGAAGGTCCATGGAGTTCCCCTTCATAATAGAAAACTTCCATTTTCAATTGCTTGTTCGGATAGAAAAGCAAGCACTGCCCGTGCAAGCGTCCTTGCTTAGAAATGGATATTTCAGAACAACCATCCTTAAACTCAGAAATCTTGATTTGACTACCATCAGACAGTTTTTGTTGATCTTTAGGATTTTCAGGAATAAACATGGCGTGAAACTTCTCTTCCACATGGAGCGCCAACTCATCATCCTTAATAGTTAATAAGTTATTCTCGAAAGCATACTTTTCCATATTCATCCTCTATATAGTCTATTTCTAGCATATATATAACTTTTTTGATAGGGTGAAATTGAACAATAGACTGCTTGCGTAATTCAGGTCTTTTTTTATGCCAGAAAAAACTCCGTTGGAAATTCTTCTTGAAGAAGTCACCAAACTCATGACTCAGCTTCGCGAATATGAAAATTCTCCGTTAGCTGAAATTCCTGAAGATATTGAAAAACGACTGGAGGAATTGGAAAATCTAGCAGAACTCATGAGCAAACTTAATACGGACACATTTGCACGCTTAGGATTGGATGAGGAACAATTAAAAACTCTACGCATTTCTCTTGTTGAGTTGCCGATGAAAGAAAGACGGTTGTTGGAAAGAGTACAAAAGTTACAACAAGAAGCTGAAGCGGAAAGAAGAAACTCTACCATAGGCAAAATGGTAGAAAAACAAAAAAAGAAAGTTCAAGACCCATCAGAAAGAAAAAAGAAGTTTGATCGCTTTGGAGGAAAGAAGGATTGGAGGCCACTTTGAAGGTCGATGACGATAGATTTCGCGACAACTTGAAATATTGGTCCAAGTATTATTCTGAGAATGCTAAAAAGCTTTCCCAAACAAAATGTGAGCGTACATCCTTCATTAAGTCACACAATGGAGAACTCAATTTATCTGTCAAAAGAGATAATATTGATGAAGCTTTGCACTCCGTAAATAACCCTTCACAGGAAGCTCAGGAGTGGTTTTCGTCTCTTAATCTCCAACATGTTAATGTTTTATATGTGTATGGAGTAGGACTTGGATACTATTATAAAGCGGCTCAGGAGTGGTTGAAGGAACCAAACCACTTTCTTATTTTTTTAGAAGACGATTTAGAAGTCATTCATCGTTTATTAGAAACACAGCTAGGATCTGAACTCATCCGAAATAAGCAAGTTCGCTTGATCTATTTTAATCCTTATGAATCTCAAGATAATTTGTGGAGCGAATTAGTATCCTTTTTTTACCGCTACAATTTTGAGTTATCTGCTTTAAATGAGTATGGTAAAGGAAACTCGCTCCTTTTATCGCAGACACACGCGCGACTGACTTTCTGGCGTAATATTAAAGATGCAATTGCAGATGAATATGAAAAATGTGGAAAACAGTTCTTTGAAAATTTTTATCCGAATTTAGCATTGCTGCCTTCTAGCTATATGGCAAAGCAACTTTTTAATAAGTTTGCAGGTATACCCGCCATCATTTGCGGAGCAGGACCCTCGTTGAGTAAAAATTTATCCCTGCTGGAAACATTACGAAATCGTGCTCTGATATTTGCTGGTGGCACTGCGATGAATGCCGTAAATGCTCGCGGCTTTTGGCCTCATTTTGGTTTGGGTATTGATCCAAATCCGGAACAATTTTCCAGAATTATCATGAACACAGCCTTTGAAGTCCCATTTTTATACCGTACACGTATCAATCACAAGGCATTGAAAAGCGTTCATGCTCCTTTACTCTATGTGAATGGAACAGTTGGGTATGAAATTTCTAGTTGGCTTGAAGAAAAATTACATATCGCCGGAAAGCATGTTGCTGAGGGGTTTAATGTCATCAATTTTAGTCTTGCCTTAGCTTACGAGATGGGATGTAATCCTATTATCCTTGTCGGAACAGATTTAGCTTACACAGATCAATTATCCTACTTTCCCGGCGTAAAAAATCATCCTACACATTCTTATAAAATGAATTTTCGCACAAAGACAACGCAAGAAGAGCTGTTAGCACGGAATGATATTTATGGACAGCCTACGCTTACTCTTTGGAAATGGATCTCTGAATCTGCTTGGATTGCAAATTTTACGCAAATGCATCCCGAGACTCTTTTTATCAATGCAACTGAAGGTGGCATTGGCATGCCAGGAGTCGTTAACATGCCTCTTCAGATGGTTTCAGATGCCTTTCTTAATAAAGAATACGATCTTGATTTAATGGTGCATGGAGAGATAGAAAATAGCAACATGCCTGATGAAGTAACCTGTGAACATCTGCTGTCGCTTCTACAGGAATTGAAAAGCAATTTAAAAAAAAGCCAAGAGCTCTGCCAGCAACTACAACGCGAATTTCGTTCGCAACCTCTTTCTGAAAAGAATGTTAATCAGAATCTACATCAGTTGGAATCTGAGTTTAGTTACAACTATATGTTAAAAGCGTTTGAGAAATTTCATAGAGAAAAAGATTTGGATAGAGAACAGTTGGCTTATGATAGTACCCTTTCAGATGATGTTAGAAAAGCCTCTGAAGCAGAACAGGACGCTAAGCTGTATCACTATTTAGCCACAATTGCCGAAAAAAATATTGAGTTTATCAACAAAAGCAACTGCAAGCCTTCTCAAGTTAATGCAGGGAATGGGTGTATGCACAAAGTGCAAACAGATCAAAAAATTGACGAACGACAAATGGAAAGAGTGAATTACCCCTCTGGAGCGAAAAAGATGGAATATATTCTGTTAAATAATAAGCTTCATGGTCCTGTTTTTTTCTTTACAGAGTCAGGACGATTGCTAGGAAAGGATAGCTTCAAAGAGGGTCTACAAGACGGTGAGTCGCTGTTTTTTTACCATTCAGGAGCACTTTATGCTGTCCGTCACTTTCAAAATGGGCTATTAGATGGAGAGCAGAAATACTATTACAAAAACGGCTTGCAAAAATCAATATTACCATATGTTCAGGGACGATTAGATGGAACAGTGCAACTCTTTTATCCAAACGGAAAGTTAAAAAGAGAGCTCAGTTTTAAACAGAGTATGCGAAATGGAAAAGAACAAATGTGGAATGAAGACGGAGTCTTACTTGTCGATGCGGATTTTGTTGAAAATAGGCCTGTAGGCGTTGCTAAAACTTGGTATGACAATGGAATCCTTGCGCAAGAAGTACACTTCAATACGGATACAAACACCGCCACAACATTTAATTGGTCTGAAAGTGGAGTAAAACTTTCTGCGATCGAGTCACGATCTGATGACTATTTTGATTCTTTAGCTACACATACGCAGAAATTGACCTCATCTTTTGAGGGTGTCTATACGGAACTCAATAAAATGGCGTCCACTCTTCCCTTTAGTGATAAAGAAGGGACTGCAAAAGGTTTGAAAGAAGATTTCTCAAAACTCTTCAACGAATTACAAAAATTAGATCAAATGAATAAGCAGATGCTATCTGAAGCGGGATTGGCAGAAAATGCCTATCTTGAGCCCATCTGGAAGTCACCTTCAATAAAAAATGAGCTCCAGAAGGCCTTGTCAGAAGCCAATGAAAAATTAGCCCAAGATATGAAAATAATGGAAGATGCACTAAAACGTCTCGCGGAAGAAAAAGAAAAGCTACTGTAAATGATTTTGGAGTGGAGCCACAAGGCGCATGCTTTCCTAAATAACAAGAATGTTTTTCAGGCCTTTGGCCTGGTGACTTACATTTGTTATTTGCTGGGTATAAGAGACGCATACTCTTGAGGGCTACTCAAAAAAGTTAGTCTTTGAAACCCCTGAAAGGGGTTTTTAAATTGTAGCCCAGGGTTCACAATGCCCTGAAAGGGCATTAGTTAACCCTGGGACAAATTAGTATGTAAATTGCACCCCTGAAAGGGGTGCTTCAATCGTCTGGGCTGAAGCACCCCTTTCAGGGGTGCAATTTTTATTTTGCAACTACCCAGGGTTAAAATGCCCT